>Ga0209728_1001813_pt1 | contig 12073 bp, 30 predicted proteins | sample RifGroD1_FD_183997 | JGI IMG/M metagenome (GOLD analysis project Ga0209728, IMG submission 183997) | Groundwater microbial communities from Rifle, Colorado, USA - Groundwater D1 (SPAdes) (version 2) | ecosystem: Environmental > Aquatic > Deep subsurface > Groundwater | place: Rifle, Colorado... | reverse complement strand
AATCGTCTACTTTAAAATCATAGAAATTTTTAATATTTTTATTAATAATTAATCTAGGTGCATTATAACTATCCCTATTAATTAATTCTTTAACTATCTCAATATGCCGATTATAAATATGAGCATCTGCAATAACATGAATTAATTCACCTACTTTTAAACCACTAACTTGAGCAAACATATGTAATAAAATACTGTATTGGACTGTATTCCAATTATTAGCAGCTAATACATCTTGTGATCGTTGATTCAATATTCCATTTAATTTATTACCTACAACATTAAATGTCATACTATAAGCACATGGATAAAGATTCATTTCATGCAAATCTTCAAAATTATAAATATTAGTCATTATTCTTCTACTATAAGGATTATGTTCTAAATCATATAATACTCTATCTACTTGATCAAAATAACCTTCTTTATATTTATGTTTTGTTTGAAATTGAAAACCGTAGGCATGACCTATCGAACCTTTTTCATCTGCCCATTGATTCCAAATACCACTATTTAAATCTTTAATATTATTAGACTTCTTCTGCCATATCCATAATATTTCATCAATACATGCTTTTAAATTTGTTGGTCTTAATGTTAATATAGGAAATTCTTCTTGTAGATTATATCTATTAACTATTCCAAATTTCTTAATTGTATGTGCAGGTGTTTCATCTTCCCATTTTGCTCTGATAATTTGTCCTTCTGAAGATACTCCGTTAGTGATAATGTCTTTACACATATTGATGAATATTTGATCTGCTTTGCTCATATGTATAATTCATTCTCCTTTATATATTTATTTTTTATTTTAGGGAATAAATATATAAAATATTCCCTAAATATACTATTTATTTATCTAATATTTTTATCCATTCTTTTTAAATTATTAAAAATATTTTCTGCAACTTTATTACTAATATTTTTTATATCATTATCTAATTTATTATTTTCTAATTTTGTAATTCTTTTTTCTAAATTTAAAAGAAAGTTAATAAATTTATCTGTTTCGTTTTCTTCTTTTTCTTTTATTCGATTCCAAATACCATATTGATTCATTGTTAAAACTGTTTCACCATTATTATTTTTAACAATTATGTCATGTTTATTAATTTCTAAATTTTCTTCTTGATTAACTAATTCTTGTTCAATTTTCTTCATAGTGTCAATATGTAATTGTACCTCATCTTGTAACATTTTAGTTATTTTTTGTAATTTTATATTCATAAATCATTTCTCCTTTTATAATATTTATATTATTATTCTATAAAAAATATTTTACCATGTATCCTCGCATGGTTCAGTCTATATCATTAACAAATGGAGGAGATATTAATGACCAGTTCTGCCCTGGCAAGATAGACACTTATCTTATTTGAATGTATGTCAACACCTATATCAATATAACATATAAATAATATATTGTCAAGTATTTATTTTAACATTCTGTCAAGTATTATTTCATCTTTAACATATAATTTCGTAGTTAATCTATCTATATAAATGCATTTTAAATAAATCTTCTGCTTCATTAAATGGTTGTATTTCTACTTTTAAATCATACACTGAAGGTTCATATCCTGTTTGTTTTGAATTAAATGTATTTACTATATTAGCATCAGGTATTTCATACATATAAATATCATCAGTACCACTTTCTACTCTTCTTATAATACTCTTTGCAATAAGTTTACATTTTTTATATGTATTTTTAGCGTTAAATGTAATAGTATGAGTTTCATTTAATTTTAAATAACGGTCAAAATCAGTTAAATTTTCTTCTTTAGTATTTTGAACAAATTTAAGTAATTCAATATCAAGTAAAGCATCTTTAGCAATTAATCTTGCTCTTAAACCATCTTCACATTCATACAAATAAATTGCACTTTCTTTTAAACTGTCTAACCTAGCAACAAATTTTCCATTCTCATCAAACACATAAAGATCTAATACTTCTTTAGCACCATATTTCATATTTAATCTTTTCTCCTTTTTATTTTTAATTTTCATCATAAAACATGACATTGACACTAATCCAATTCTACATTCTCACATAATTCATTTTTCATCCATTCTTTAATGAATTCATTTATTGTCATATCTCCATTAATCGCATGAACTTTTTTATTTTGTTTTTTAAATCTAGCGACAGCAATTTCTAACCATGATAAATGATAATAATGTGGCATTTCATTACTTATTGAATTATTAGATAAATTATTTACACATGGAATATATGTTTGAAACTCATTATTATTAATATTAATAGGATTTAAAGGACAATTCCATTCATGATTTCCTGCTGAATCTTTTTGACAATATGAACACATAGAAATACTCATATATTATTCTGCTCCTTTTATACTTTCAATTTCTTCGCCACAACATTGACATATTAAATATTTATTTGAACATTCAAGACATATATTACTATATACAAAATCCAACATAAGTTTCTTTATTACAATTAGAACATTTAATTAATTTTATTCCCCTTACTATATTTTTATTTTCACATTCTTTACATATCATAATATATTTACTCCTTTCTAATGACCTTTAACTCCAATAAATGCAGGTATCATAAGTGCCCATAAACAATTAGGATTATGTGTAAAATAAAGTCCAGCAATAATACAAGCACCAACACTAACCCAAACAACTGCAAGTGTTCCATATGGATTCAAATAAATTTCTCCCTTCTATCTTCCAAATACTTTTTCATACAATTTACACAATCTTCAGTACATGCAATACGATATTTAATACAACAATAACCATCATCCACTAACTTTTCAGCAATTCTTTTTCTTTCTTTTTTAGCACCTTCTTCCTTATTCATTTCTGCAAACATAGATAATGTATCTGCTTCTAAATGTATTTTATTTTTATTCATAAGAAACCTCCTTTCTTTAGAGTTTAATTATATGTATTTAATTATAATTTCATATTAACCCTAAAATCTGATTCAATAATTAATTTTGCTAAATCTTTCTGTAATTTAGTTGCTATATTATGCCATTCTATAATTTCTATATCTGATGCTTCTATTGGTTTATCTTGAATTTGAAATAAACAAGATAACTCTTTAATTCTATCTTGCAATGATTGGAATTGGTTATAGAATTTTTCATCTGATTTGATAGTGTATTGCATATCAAAAATCCTCCTTTGTAGATTGTTGAATTATATATTCTTTATTAAAAACATTTTTTACTCTTTTATACCAATAAATTGCTTCTTTACTTAAATTATCATTATTAGTAAGAATAAAATTAAGACTATTCCTAATTACATTCATTTCTTCTGTAGTTAATTCAATTTTATAAATTATAAATTTATTCCCCCTTTCTTATTTATTTATTTTTATATTCTAATTCAAATTTTAAATTACCTAATCTCTCAACCAATTCTTCAGACCATTTGATCATTAACTCATAATTATGTATTGAAACTTCATAACAAGAATATTCATGTAATACTCTACAAATATCTTGCACTCTTTGTATTTCATAAATATGTTTAGGCATAATTCCTAGTGGTGGTTTAGGTTGTTTTTTATTTTTATTATCATTTTGTTCATTTGATTTTTCATTCCAAATTTTAATTAATATTTCCAATGGGTATTCTCTAAGAGTATATCCACAATTAACACAACCTATTTGACCATTAATTTCTTTTTCATATATATTTATATTATTACTTTTGCAAATTGGACAAGGTTTTAATATAATATTTGACATATTAATATCTCCTTTTTAAATTTCATATTTTTCTTTTATAATATTTGTTGTAAATAATTCAAATTTATCACAGCAATTATTAGATTTTAATTCAGATAACCTTTTAAACATCTCTGATTCAGTATAAAATAATTCTCTTACTTCTCCTAAAGGCATTAGTTTTGCACAACCAATCCCACCACAAACATATGTATGATAATCAATACCATATAATTTATTTATTTTGTTGTATATTATAAGATTTCACCTCCTTTCTTTAAATCATGATCAAAGACAAATTTGCTCATGATTTATATTACATTTTTATCAATTCTAAAAATAAATCTTTGAAACCAATTGCTATGTAAATTTAATAACATTTCTTTTGTGTCATTTAAGAGAGTCCATATTTTATCATATTCACTTTTCTCTACTTCTTTAATAATGTAATATTCAGTATGCTCATATAACCAACCCCAAGTATTATCTTGATATTTACCATTTTTTAATTGATTAATAAAATGAACGCATTGAGAGTTATCATCTTTATCAATTGCAAAACATAAATATACTTTTTCTGCCTTATCTTCTCTTACTTTTTGTACAGCATTTAAATGACATTTATTATTAAATAGTGCATCACCAAGAATAAAATTTTCAATATTTACTTTTGCATAATTAGTGATTGCATAACTTCTTATTGCTTGAAAATTATTTTCTTTACCCATAATATTTCACCTTTCTATCTTGTCATTTTATCTATAAATTTTTCTTTTAATATAGTAAATAATACTTCTTGATTATTAGTAACACTTTTCAATTTATTATATTCTTCTTTAATTTCAATATAAGATTCTTTTTTAAATAACATTAAATTAAAATTTCTATATCCACTTTCTTTTATTCTTCCACATTCTAAGCATTGACAGGTAAAATATCTCCTACCTTCATAACAATCACTTTCTGTTGATAGATGATACCATATAGGATGTTCACATTCTGATTGTATTCTATTTATTTCTTTATTAATTGATTTATTTAAATTATCTTTTGTTTCTTTTAAATCTTCATATGTAATAATAAATGGATTCATTGATATTTCTGATATTTCATTGTTAATTATTAATAGTTTATTTTTTAATTCATCTAGTCTATTCATATAATTTATCCTCTCCAAACATATTACAAATCAATGCTACGCGCATCCACATTCCGTTTTCGCATTGTTGCCAATATTTTGCTCTCTTGTCTTTATCAATTTCAACTGCAATTTCATCTCTTCTAGGTAATGGATGTAAAATAATAGCATTATCTTTTAATTTATTTTTGAGAATGTTTTTACAGCGTGAACCTCATATGATCAAAATTAAAATCATATTTTTTAGTATCACTACTAAATTTTCCTGTTTCATCAATTTCGATACCTACCTTCTCCACAGGCTAACCCCGTAATTCCTACGGTTTTTAAATATCTATATATTTAACAATCTTAAACCTTCATTTCTAATATTTATTGCCGCATTTACATCTCTATTATGTATTTCACTACAATTAGGACATATCCATTCTCTAATAGATAAATCTTTAACTTCTTCATTTTTATAACCACAATCTGAACATAATTGAGAAGAAGGAAAATATCGATCTATTTTTTGAATTATTCTATTATACCAATCTGCCTTATATTGTAATTGTCTAGTAAATTCATACCAAGATACATCATTAATTGCTTTTGCTAACTTATGATTTTTTAACATATCTTTTACAGATAAATCTTCAAGACAAATAATTTGGTTTTCTTTTATTAATCTTGTAGATAATTTATGTAAAAAATCATTTCGTTGATTAGTAATTTTTTCGTATATTCTAGCAAGTTTAATTCTTTGTTTATTTTTATTTTTACTACCTTTTTTCTTTTTACTTAGCTTTTTATGTTCTCTTTTTAATTTTTTCTCTAAATTAGATAAAAATTTTGGATTATTAATAACTTCTTCATTTGAAATTGTAGCAAATTCTTTTAATCCTAAATCTATTCCTATTATATTATTATTTTGTTCATATTTTTGCATTTCTATATCTGTACAACATACTAATATAAAATATTTATTAGAGCGTGTTTTGGTGATTGTACAATTTAATATTCTACCTTGTAATTCTTGAGATTTAACATATTTAATCCAACCAAGTTTAGGTAATTTAATTTTATTATCTTTTAATTCAATATTATTATTTGTAAATGTTGTTCTGTAAGATTGTTTATAATTATGTTTACTTTTAAATTTAGGAAAACCTATTTTATCTTTGTTTTGTTTAACTCGTCTAAAAAAATATTGATATGCCCAATCTAAATCTTTCAAGCTATTTTGTAAAGCCCATTTATCAGGTTCTTTTAACCATTCTATTTCTTTTTTTAATTTAGTTAAATCATTAGAACAAGCAAAAAATCTCATTGATTTTTGTTCTGTTTTATATAATTCAATTCTTTTTGTTAAGTAATAATTATATACAAATCTACAAGAACCAAAAGTTTTATTAATAAGAATTTCTTGTTCTTTATTTGGATATAATCTAAATTTATATGACTTATTTATATTTTCATCTCCTTTTATGAGATAGAATTATTTTAAGGTATTGTAGTCCTTCTTTTGTTGATGCTATGTTTCTAATATTGTCTGTTAGTTTACATAGATTAAGTAGATTTTCTAATGTGAATTGATTAGAATTTAGACATCTTGTGTTTAGATTATTTATAATAATCATCTCCTCTTTATTAAGATTAATCAATATATTGTAAGAATTTTTCTTCTATTACTCCGCATTTGTTACATTTATATTCTAAAACAATTCTATTTTTATATTTAATTGTAGATGTTGTTTGTTTATTATCTTGTCTTTCAGGTACAATTTTAATTCGTAAACTACACTTTGAATTCCAACATTTATTACAAATTATTGAATGTGTAAACATATATCTCCTTTCTATTCAATAGTAATAACTTCATCGTCCATAGTGTTCATAATATAGAATGGTCTTTTTACTCCTACTGCATGTTTTTCTGCTGCTTCTAATCCCTCTTTGATTCTTGCAATAGTATCTTTATCTTTATTTTGAGATAATACAGCAATAGCGAAATTTCCTCCTGAACCACCAGCAATATATTCATCTTGTGGTTCTAACACTTGACCATTAGATTCAATTATGTAAAGTTGATTTTTATAGGAAAATATAATATCTCCTTCTATACTCCAATATCCCTTATCATTTTTAATACAATAATATTTATTTGCTAAATTCATTATTTTAGGCGAAGTATATTTGACTATATGTTCAAAATTAACTTCATTTTTCAATTCTTTAATTTCTTCGATTAAATTTTCTTCTACAGATAATATATTTTGTAATTTATAATCTCCACATATTGTCATTAATATATTGGTATTATCTTTTGCCTTAAATACTTTACGATTTTTATATATTGCTTGACTACTCCAATTTGAACCTAGTGAATCAGCACCTATGTATACGCAATCTTTTTCTTTGTCTAATAATCCTATAATACAAGTCATAATATATCTCCTTTTATTTTTCTATTTATTCTGATACTTCATCTACAAAATTAACATCCTTTATCTCTAAATTTCCATCATAATATTCCATTGCATCTTCTAATACTAATTCTTTTGCTATTTTAATTGCTTCTTCTTTATTTCTAGCATCTACAGTTAAACTAGTACAAAATTCTACTGCCATTTCTACTACGAATTTTTTCATAATTTATTCTCCTTCTTTTAAATTTCTATCAATTCACTTATAATATTTAAATCATAATTAATTAATTCTGGTTCGTTATCATCAACTTCGTCTAAAATAATTTCTCTTAAACTTTCTTTAAATTGCATTGTTAATTCTTCTAAATTTATACCTTTTTCATCTATATGTTTCTTTCCTTTTTTTTGTAATTTTAAAATTTAATTCAATATTAAATTTCATTTCTGCTACAATATTTTCATTTATCATAAATTAATTTCTCCCTTGATTAAATTTAACATATTTATTAATTTCAAATAATAATATTTCTAAAATATCTTCTCTGCCTTTCTTATAATTGCTATTTTGAAATAATTCATTTTCTTTAATTAATTTATTTACTATTAATTTTATTCTATCTTTTTCTGCAATTCTTCCTTCCTCAAATGCCTCTTTTCTATGTCTACTTAACATACAACTTAATTCACCATGATTAATTTCTGCCATAATTTATTCCTTTCTTATATTTAATATTATATTTAAACTGATTTTAATGTTAACACTTCTCTATCCCAACATTCTTTACATTTAATTATATTTTCTTCATAATTATATTTACATTCATCTTTTTGTTTATTATATTTAGAATATGGTTTTTCATATGAAGTATTCTTTAAACATTCAAAATATGATGGACAATAACTATCAAATATATAATCTTCTAATGTAATTTTATGATACTTTGCAAAAGATTTTATGTCTTCAATTTCTTTACTATTTTGTATAATATAACTAATTAATTTCATGTAATTATTTCATCCTTTCTGATTAAATACAATCTAATTTTTTATCTATCCCTTGACTTCTAATATCTTCTTTTAATTTATTGTATTTTGCCATCCCTATACTTTCATGTTCTAACATTCTTAAAATTGCTTTAATTGGATTACTGTAACAATATGAAATATTTGGCACATCAACACTAAATCTTAACCATTCTTTAAAATCAAAATACATAGTTATTTTTATATATGATTTAACTTTATGTTCAGGTTTATATCCATAAAATATTGGTGATTCATATTCTTTATAGTATAATATTTTTTTCATGTTTTATTTTCCTCCATATCTTCATTTTAATTATTCCTTCTCTTACACTCATTCTTAGCATCTTGATATGAAAAATGTAAATATTTATCCATTTCATTAAAGAAGCAACTTTTATCTTCCCAATATCTTAATTCTCCATCTTCATTTCTATCAATTTTATCTATTGAAACTAATTTCTTAGAAACTTCCCATTTTTGCTTAGTTTTATTATGTATACCTTTTCCACCACATTCAGAACATTTCTCATCTACTTGACCATTATGATAACATTTATTACAGACAACTTTTATTTTATAATCCTGTAATTTGATGTGATACATTTGAAGGTTAGTATTGTAATATAGATTATTTTTATTTTCTTTTACTGTAATTTTTTCATCTTTTATTATTTCACAATCTTCTTTTAAAATATAATTATGATTATATTCAGAATCAATATCGGTAATTATATAATCTACAGTACCACTTTCTTCTACTATAAATTCTTCTTCGATATGTTCGCTATACCAATAATCATTATATGTTGCTTTTACAATTTTAATTTTCATGTTAGTCCTCCTTTACTTTATTTTCTGATGATTTACCAAATCCTATTTGAAAGAATAACCATCCGCAATGAACAGTATATTTTTCATTTATAAATTTAGGAAACCACCATATATTCTTAAAATCTATTTCCCATATAATAGAGTATTTTTTATTATTAAACCAAGTAAACCATAGAAAATTAACTTGGTCTATTTTAATTAGTTTTATATTCTTCATATTAATAATTTCCATATTCCATATCTTCATCTGATATATTTCTTTCTTCAACTTTATAACCTAACAATTTTATTAATCTAATCCATTCATGGTTAGGGATGGAATGACCTTGATATTCAAAATCTTCTCCTAAATTAACTCTTAGTACACTCCAATCACCTGCATTGCAAGTTATAAGTTCTATAAGTGGTTTTGACATATTTTATTTCTCCTTTATAACCATTCATCTGTTCTAATGTGTGCAGTTTTTATAAATTCTTCATATAAACAATAATTACATTGATAAGATAGTTTTAAATCATGTAGTTTAATACATGTTGGTAAATATTCATCTTTACCACATTTAGGGCATTTTATTTTTACTAATAATTCTTCATTTTTATTATTCATATTTTAATCTCCTTTTAAATTATATTAAATTATTTACTTAATTTTTCCATATTATATTCATCTCTAATATAATCTATTATATTATTTATTGCTTCTATAATATATCTATCATCTTTTAATTCTGGATGAATCTTTACTATACAAGAATTTTTTGCACCATTTTGTTGATATTTATTTAGATTAAAATTAACATAAAATAATGGTACTTTATTATAATTATTTGTTAATTTGTTTAATATCCATTTGAACATATTTTTACTCCTTATAAAATGAAACTTTATTTAAACTTAATAAAACAATCAATTCCACCACATATACATACTTCTGGTAAGTTTGCATATTCTTGACCACATAAATCACATTCATATTGTAATTCTTCAATTTGATTTTCAATAATTTTAAATAGTTCACTTATAAATTCATAAGCATTTTCAATTACTTTGTCTGATTGATATATTGTTTCTTCACAAGTAATTTGATTATCTTCCATAAATTTAACTACAGTATTAAATACTTTATCTTTCATATTAGTTTTCCTCCTTTTATATTTATTATTAAAAATCTATTTCTTCCACTGAAGTAAAATAATATTTTTTCCAATTATCTTTAGGTAATCCTGTAAATAACATTAAATTTAATGGATATTTTCCCGAATCTGTACATTTTCTAAAGTCATCTCTAAATAGATATACTTTCTTATTTAAAGCAATTGCCATTCCTAATTCAATCTTTTATCTTTTTAAAAACTACAATCATACTTGGAAATGGTGCAGAATCTTCACATCCACTAAATTTTAATCTGCCTTCAATGAATCTAATTTCCATTTTATTATATATGTATTTATGAAAAAATTTAGTATCAGTCCTTGATGGAAGCAAAGCAACTACTATTGATCCTTTTTGACTTTCTTTGTATGCTTTTTTAATCCAATCTTCCTGTCCTGGTTTATATTTATCAATATGATAACCACGCTTTTGACATCCTTTTTTCTTGCAATTGAGTTTACATGGGTTCTCTGGTTTAGAATATGGTGGATTCATAAATACTATTTCATTTGACCAATCTTTAGACATACCATCATCTTCTATAGTATAATATTTATCACATTTATGATTCTCATGTGTAGCACATGGATCAAGTGTAAAATTAAACTCTTCATTAAGTTTATCAAAAAAATCTTTAGGTGTTGACCATTCATCCGATTCACTAGAAAACATTAATTCTTTATTTATAATTATCTACTCCTTTTAATTATATTTAATTTATTACATACCTTCATTTTTCATTAATCCTTTATGATAATCAATCCAATCTTGATTTTCTAATTTCTTTTTAACTACAATATCAAAATACTCTTTTCTCATATCTTGTAATGAAAATTTAGTTATTCCTTTCTTTTTAAAATTCTTATTTACCATTTTAATTATTTCTGTTCTATTCATTGGATAAAGTTTGATTAACCTTTCTTTTTCTGCTTTAACTTCTTCCTCTAATCTAATCTTTTTTTCTTCAATCCTTCTTCTTTCTTCTTCTTGTTCATCTACAACCTTATCTAAATCAATTTTTAATCTATTCCATTTACTTTCCATGTGAGCAGGAATGATTACTTCTGGTACTAAAATTTCTTTAATTTCAAACATTTCATATGGTTCATAATCATAATTATAATCTGTAAAATATGAACCATTCCTCTGTACAGAACGAGAAACGCCAAAATTAAATTCTTGTATTTCTTGATAATCTCCATCCATTTCAATTAGTTGTCCTTGTTCAGTTTTATATTGATATTTTCCTTCATCCTCCCAATTATCATCGCCAACATCTTTGAATCCGTATATTTTATTATTATATGTATATGCAATATCTTCTAGATCATCTTTTCCTAGTTTCTTTACAATTTTTGCAAATAAGTTAATATTCATGCTTTATTTATCTCCTTTTACATTTTTAAATCTACACCATTTAGGACTAAATATTGCTTGTAGTTTTGGAATACCTCTACCAGATATTTGTGCAAACAAATTAAAATCAGGATTTAAACTATCCATACAAAATCCTAAGACTCCAAATATTTTTTGTTCTAAATCTCCATTTGACCAATCTGCTTTTTGAAAATATTCACATTTACTACATTTAAAAATTCTCATAATATCCTCCTTTTATTTATATATTTAAAATCAACACCAACTTTCTCATTTATACTAATATTGTATTTCAAATTGATATAATTTGTTGTACATTTTGTTGTCATTAATATGACAATTTATAATTGATAATATTTTTACTTGCATAAATAATTTCATTATAACTGGTTCTAAAATCCATTCTTCACCTGAA
>Ga0209728_1001812_pt1 | contig 12075 bp, 10 predicted proteins | sample RifGroD1_FD_183997 | JGI IMG/M metagenome (GOLD analysis project Ga0209728, IMG submission 183997) | Groundwater microbial communities from Rifle, Colorado, USA - Groundwater D1 (SPAdes) (version 2) | ecosystem: Environmental > Aquatic > Deep subsurface > Groundwater | place: Rifle, Colorado... | reverse complement strand
ATTAATCTTATACTCAAAATAATAGCATAAATACTAGATTTTTTGAATAGGGCCTATCTGGCATACTCGATTGCCCTTGTTTCTCTGATAACATTAACCTTGATTTCTCCTGGATATTTCATCTCGTCCTCTATTTTTTTGGCTATATCCTTGGCTAATTTGATGGCCCCGAGGTCATCAATACGCATAGGTGTAACGAATATTCTAAGCTCTCTACCGGCCTGAACAGCATAGGACTTATCAACTCCCTCAAAAGAGCTAGCAATTCTCTCAAGTTCTTCTAGACGCTTCAAATATATCTCAACTGTGTCTTTTCTAGCGCCTGGCCTGGCTCCAGAAATAGCGTCAGCGGCCTGCACAATCCTAGATTCGATACTGGCATAAGGATATTCTTCATGATGAGCTTCCATAGCACCAATTACCTTGGCATCAACACCAAATTTCTGTAGAATCTTTCGGCCTATCTCCACGTGAGTCCCCTGAACTTCATGATCAACTGCTTTGCCGATATCATGGAACAAAGCACCTTTCTTAGCGATGGAAACATCGGCACCTAACTCTGATGCAAGCATTGCGGCAATATGAGACATCTCAATTGAGTGTAGTAATACATTCTGACCATAGCTAGTCCTGAATGCTAATCTTCCAAGAAGATAAGTTAATTTTGGATCACCAGCGCTGATACCAGTTTCAAATAAAGCCGCCTCCCCTGCTTCTTTAATTTTTTCGTTAATTTCGTTTTTGGCTTTTTCCACCATCTCCTCAATCTTTGCAGGATGAATTCTACCGTCAGCTATTAACTTCTCTATGGCCAGACGAGCCACCTGTCTTCTGACCGGATCAAATCCGGATATAACTAAAGCCTCGGGAGTGTCGTCTATAATTACATCCACGCCAGTAAGACGCTCTATTGTTTTAATGTTCCTACCTTCCTTTCCTATAATCTTTCCTTTAACCTCATCGGATGGTAAGTTAACAATTGTCGTTGTCGCATCCGCTATCTGCGAAGACGCATAGCGCTGAATCGTGGTAATCATTAACTCATGAGCTTTCTTATCCAATTCATCCTTATTATCAATTTCCAGCTTGCGCATCCTGTTAAATAATTCTTCTTTGTACTCTCCTTCTATCTTGTTTACCATCTCCTGTTTTGCATCATCACGATTTAATCCAGTTATTCTTTCTAGCTCTTTTAATTGTTTCTCCTTCTCTTGTTCCAAATCGGCTTTAATTGTTGTCAATTCGGTTGCCTTAGCTTTCAAAAAGTCTCTCTCGGTCGTTAGTTCCTTACCTCGAGTCTCAAGCTCGTCTTCTTTTTTAGTTAATAGGTTTTCGATTCTGGCAAGTTGTGAACTTCGTTCTTTCTCTTCTTTCTTAGCTTCTTCCAAAATCGAAAGAGCCTTGTTTTTTGCTTCAAGGAGAAAGTCTTGAGATTTTGATTTAGCGTCAGAGAGAATCGTCTGAGCTCGACCTTCAGCCGAGCTAATCCTGACAGTAGCGAGAATCTGTCGAGCTATATAACCTACTACCGCACCAAAAATCAAAGCTAAAACTGCCACTACGAGTGGGCTCATTCCTAAGATCATATAATTGTGTAGTTATGTCTGTAGTCATAATCATCTTTTGATGACCTAAACCTCAGATTACAAAACTCAAAGTTTAATCAAATACGTGGTTATTATATCATTGTCTGCAAATATCCGCAACTATTACCGTTATTTAAGTTGACAATTATATAAAGTCCATGTAATATATTAGCAGTTCTTTTCTGGCATCGACTGGGAGGTTGTTATGGGATTCTTGACATTCTTAGGCGTGGTTTTCATTTGTTTTATTGCTATTTGGCTTCCTCGCTTTATATTGGCCATTGTCGGGGGAATTGCACTGTCATTTAATCTCGGAATAATCATTACCCTTGCAATTATCGGATTTATAGTCGACCTGAACCTGTGGTTTTCAAGGTCAACTTCCTAAATTCCAGAAAAATTCATTTGTGATTAGCGGCTTTAAGCCGCTTTTTTAATTTGGTATACTGAGGTAAATGAAACCTGTTGTATTATGTATTCTTGATGGTTGGGGTTTTTCCAAACAAAAACTGGGCAATGCCATAGTCAATGCCCAAACGTCTAATATAGATTTTATTAAGTCCAATTACCCCTCAGTTCTTCTCCAGGCCTCAGGCCAAGCAGTGGGTTTATCTTGGGGTGAATCAGGCAACAGCGAAGTTGGTCACTTAACTCTCGGGTCGGGCCGTATAATATTTCAGTATCTTAGTCGTATTCATCGGGCCATTGAAAATGGAAATTTCTTCACCAATCCGAAGCTTCTCGAGGCAGTTGAACATGCCAGAACAAATCACTCTAGATTACATTTAATAGGTCTTTTAACATCTAGCTCAGTACATGCCCATCTTGATCATATTCTAGCTTTAATCGATCTGGCCAAACGAAATGGGCTTACCGATGTATATTTACACCTATTTACCGATGGCAAAGACTCGTCTCAGAAAGAAGCTCCATTTATATACAAAAAGGTTGCTGATTTTATGAAAGCGGCTGGCGTTGGTAAATTAGCAACTATTATTGGCCGAGATATCGCCATGGATAGGAATAATAACTGGGATTTAACAAAACAGACTTATGACTTATTAACTAAAGGACAGGGACAAGATAGCAACGACACATACAAGACTCTGGAAGAAAAATATAATGAAGGATTTACTGATATTAATATGCCAGCCATAGTGGCTGACCCCGATGGTACTATTAGAAATGATGATGCCATTATATTTTTCAACTTCAGAGAAGATCGCATGAAGCAGATTACCGAAGCATTTACTTCCGCTAATTTTGATAAATTTGAGATAAATAATATTTCTAACCTACTTATTGCTTGTATGACGCAATATATAGAAAACGCTGGACTAAATGTCGCTTTTCCGCCATCAGAAATAAAAAATTGCTTGGCCGAAACCATAAGTAAAGTCGGCTTAAAACAGCTTCACATTGCTGAGACTGAGAAATATGCTCATGTCACTTTCTTTTTCAATGCTCTTAAACAGACTCCCTTCGACGACGAAGATGATGTACTGATAAAATCGGAACGAGATGCTACCGCTGACCCAGCTATGAAAGCAAGAGAGGTACTTGCAGAAACTATAGATCGCATAAATAAAAATGCCTATGATTTTATACTCGTGAATTTTGCCAATGCTGACATGTTGGCCCATATGGGCAATTTTGAAAATGTGGTTAAGGGAATCGAGATATTGGATATAGAGATAGGTAAACTAAGAGAGGCTATCTTGGCTAAAGATGGTTATCTTATTATAACCTCTGATCATGGTAATGCCGAATCCTTAACATATAGAGGCACTGGTACTCCAGAAACTAGGCACAATCCCAATCCAGTTCCGCTCTACTTTGTTACTAAAGAAGCGGAGCGAACACGCACAGAAGAAGAAATTAAATATTCAACCGATCAAGCGCAGGGCTTTCTTTCTGATGTTGCACCAACAATCCTTGAACTCCTTCAAATAGCTAAACCGTCTGAAATGACTGGCAACTCTCTTTTAGATCATCTTAAAAAATAGTTATCCACAGAAATTACAAAGGCTGCCATTGCGCAGTGGCAGCCTTTGTAATTGTATTTGTAATTGTAATTTGGCTTAATGGGCTAATTTTAGTAGTTAGTGGTGCTTATTTGATTATGCCACCACCAAAAAGACGTTGGCCACGGTAAAAAACGGCTGATTGACCAGAAGTTATAGCAGATGCTGGTTTTATAAACTCTAATTTTCCATCTTTCGATAAAATCGCCTTTACTGATTTCGTTCTGTATCTTATTTTCACATCTAACCTGACTGGGAATGTTGGAATCTCATTAATCCAATTCAATTTTTCAATTGTACATTCCGTGCTATATAGTTCTGTCTCCTTGCCTACATAGATAATATTTTTCTTAAAATCCTTAGAAATAACATAGTATGGCCCACCACCAAGCTTTATATCTAATCCGTGTCTTTGACCAATAGTATAATAGAAGACACCATCATGTTCGCCGATAATTTTACCGTCACACAATATTTTACCCTTCTTGGGCTTGATGTATGTTTTTAGAAACTGCTTCACATCTAGCGGTCCAATAAAACAAACGCCTTGGCTATCTTTTTTATCGGCATTAGGTAATTTAGACTTTTTAGCCAATTTCCTGATTTCTGGCTTTACGTAATCCCCTACTGGAAATAAACATTTTTCAACTTGTTTTCCTGTAAGTGTCCATAAAAAATATGACTGATCTTTATTGCCATCTCTGGCTTGATACAGTTTATTCCCCTTTTTAATTATATAGTGACCGGTTGCAATATAATCAACTCCTTCGGTCATGGCTTTTTTTAAAAATAGACCGAACTTTATTTCCTTATTACACATTACATCCGGATTTGGAGTACGACCAGCTTTATATTCGCGGATCATGTAAGAAACAACTTCCCCCTCATATTCTTTTGAGAAATCCCATGTCTTAAATGGTATGTCTAAGGCCACAGCCGCTCGCATGGCATCTTCGCGCTCCTGCTTCCAAATACAGGGCATATTCTGGCCCGTTGGCGACCATTGCTTCATAAAGACAGCAACAACCTCGTAGCCCCTCTTTTTCAACAATGCGGCGGCTACAGAGCTATCCACTCCACCCGACATGGCCACATACACAGTCTCTTGATTGTTCTTTTTTAATCTTGACATTATAGTCGAATAATTATACTATCTCAACAGCTGTTTTACAAGATTCAGGGGAAAAATCATGATGAGCGACATTATAAATTTCGCCTACCACTCGTTAGTAAATATTGCCCAGATTATTGTTCTATTCCTCTCGATTTCTGTTTATTGGAATGCCGGACTAGTATTTATGGAATCTATATCTATAGTCGTGGACAAAGGTATGGCTCGTAAAATTGTCTGGGGATGTTTCTGGCCAATCATACTATTTGTACTCTTTATCGCATTATTAGTGCTTATCGCAGTCATAACGATCGGATTTATGGTTTTTATTTTCCTGAAAATAGTCGTTGATATATTCATGATTGCAATTGGCAATAAAAAATATATCGCATCAGACGTCAACATACGTACAATATTCAACGGAGAAGCGTTTAGCAGTTTTATGGATGTACTCCAAAAAAACTTCTAAGCCTAAGAATTGTCCAGACTCGCATAAGCGAGTCTTTTGTTTTATTATTGAAATATGCGTATAAATATAAAAGCTAAACCTTCGGCCAAAGAAAGTGAAGTTGAGAAAATCGATGATAACAATTTTGTGGTTTCGGTAAAAGAACCGCCCATACAAGGTCGAGCCAATCAAGCTATCATAAAACTACTGTCAGAGTATTTTAACACCTCGCCAACACGAGTAAGAATTGTCGTTGGCCACACTTCAAGAAATAAAATCATAGAAATTATCTAAGCCAACATTATAAAAAGTCTGGCATAAAATTATGAGATCCTGCGACTACAAAACGTGCTTCAGCATCATCCAGAAATGACAAAAACTACCAGTCAGAACGAATAAGTGGAATATCTCGTGCATTCCGAACCAACGCTTGCGAGGTATATATTTTTCCAGACCAAAGAATATTGTGCCTACAGTATAGAACAATCCACCAGCAAAAAGCCACGCTAACCCTCCGCTTGATAATGACTTAGCAAGCGGAGAAATAGCTACAATCGCAACCCAACCCATTAGTATATATAAAACCGCAGAAAGCCATGGCTTTATTTTTATCTCTAAGAATTTAATTAATATTCCGGCAATAGCTAGTCCCCAAATTATTCCAAATATACTCCACCCCCAGCCACCCCTCAAAATAACTAGACAAATGGGCGTATAAGTACCAGCTATAAGTACGTAAATTAACGCATGATCAAACTTCTGAAAGAGTTTCTTCTTGTTATTTTCGGAAGAGATAAAATGATAAATTGCACTCGCACCATAAAGTAAAACCAAACTTATTCCATATATAGAAAACCCGACAACTTTCCAAACATTACCACCTAAAAATGCTAAAATTATAAGCACGACCAACCCAATAAGTGAAAAGATTGCCCCTACTAAATGAGATAAACTACTGAAAGGCTCATTCTGTTTTAGTTTCTTGAATTCGTCCATAAACATCTGGACTGTTAATCGTATTTTTGAAGAAAGCGAATTTTTGCTAGATAACCTTTCGTTTCAGGCAATAATTTACCAGCCCAGTCGGGTAGATTCATAGCAATAGAAGCCTTGAGAGATTGATTAACACGCGATGGCGCCCCGTTGTAGGCGGCGGCTAGATACTCTTCTAATCTGGGATCATTAGCAATTCGTGTACCATGTGTCTTGATCAATCCAGCAAGATTATAATCATAAAGTAAGATTGCCGCCATCATTGAATTCAAATGATCAGCCGCACCAGTTTTGAAATCGGCAATTATCTTAGCCTTAGGATATACTTTAGCAATTTCTTTGTATGTTCTTGGTGTATATTGAACCCAGCCGCAGGCCGTCGCCGCGTTACAAGTTTCGCCGAAAGCATATCCGTTATTAGCGGCTACAATAATCTTAACTCTTTCTGCTGTTTTTTGTGGATCTATTGTAAATTCACCCAGATCACTATGTTCGGTGATCGGAATTTTAGAGAAAAAATCTGCCCGTAGAACCAAAACATCGGAAATATATTTATCTTTATAGGCACGTGAATAGACACCATTCTGGCGTAATTTCGCAAATGCATCCGATACCATTGTCCGAATATATTTATCACCAAGAGCAACCATTTCTGGAACATGATAGTCTGCGCTATAGGGCGCATAAACTATATAACGAATCTCGCTAATATTCTGGTAGGTGGTGCTTTTCTTACCAGTTTTAGAGACGACGATTTTAGAAACTTTTTTTGTTTCTTTCTCCGGCCACTTATTAAGTAGGACCATCGTATTAGCCGGCTGAATAACTTTATATTCAGTTGCCCAATAATTCCAACGAATTCCGTTTTGCCTTTCTACGATATCGATTTGATATCCCTGTGGAGCGACTAATACTGCACCTCTCTTGACTATTGTTACCTCGCTTAATGCCCCAGTGTTTTTATTTAGAAGTATCAATGCGATCTGCCTCTCAGCATCTTTGAATTTTTTATCTGATACGGTTATTTTTCCATTATTGATCGACACTCGTTTTTCGATATACTCTATATCTTTATCTCCCACGGCTAAAACAACACCTGTCAACAATGTTCTAGCCTCATTTATTTTATCTTCGAAATTCCACCCAGTAACAATAGGTGTAGCTATCGCATTATTAAGATTTGCAGTCACATTTATTTGCCTATTCGGAAGAATACTCATCGCCCAGACGATTTTTATACAAACAAAAAGACTGAACATCACGAGAGTCGAGATAATAAATTTCTTACTTTTTAGTATCATGATCATAGGTTTGCTTCAATCTCAGCCGCTTTTCTCTGAACCATATTAGCATAATTAACACATTTTGAGTTGGTGCTAGTAGCGCTACCACAAAAATATCGCTTTGAAGCAGCTATTTCTCCGGCCTTAGTTTTGGAATCGGCACCATCATGCGCAAGTTTTGAAGCCGCCGCGACAAAAGCATCTTCAATACTCCATGGATTAGCTGGATTATGCCCCGTAAGTCTGGTCACTTCATCTCTATACCCCATCCATGTGGATGGTATAAATTGAGCTGGACCCATGGCTCCACCCCAACCATATCCAGGCCAACAAGAAATAACGGTTTGTAAGGGATCTTTACCTAGTTCCTGCGTAATCTTAATAAATAAAGGGAGGTCGCGAGTCGGATTGATACCTCTGGCCGATACTTTGCCTGTTACAATATGTCTTGAAGAACCACTTGTCGTATCTATAATAGTACATTTACCAACATTAATTCCAAGCCCAGACTCCTGGTTTAATTCAGCCAAGAGATAAGCCGGGCGGATACCAGTTCGAATAGCCGCCAGTTGTCCATATTTAACCGCCTCCTCGGCCGTAATTCCATTTTGGGCTAAATATGTAATCTGCGATCTAATGGCTTCTATGTCCTTCTGGGATTTTTTTACTAATTCTTGATATTTAGATTCCTGTCCTTTTGTCTCTTTTAAGAGTTTATTTATTGAAGATTTACTAGAATCCAGATCATTCTTCGACATTTCTTGCATTGTCTTAGAACGCTCAAGCTCGGCTTTCTTATCTTCTAAATCTGTTTTTTTGATCTCTAGATCGTTTTTTAATGCCCTAATTGCGACTATGGAATCTTTTAAGTTCTGCTGCGTTGTTTTAACACTATTTAGAGCATTAAAAAAATCTGATAACGATGCATTGGCAATTAATAATTCCGTCAAGGTGGTCTGGTCGTTTTTATTAACCAGTTTTACAAATTGTGCCAAGGCTAATTTATGTTTTTCAATTTTATTCTCTGAGTCAGTAATTTGAACTTCTGCCGCACCAATCTCAAGGCCTGTTTTATTGATTGAAAGTGCTAAACTTTTTATTTCCAGTTGAATTTGGCTGATTTTAGCATTCATTTTAGCGATTTCATTCTGGAGAGTTGCCGACTTAGTACGACTACTATCAATAACCGTCTGATATTCATCAATCTGTTTCTGGATCTCGTCTATTTGTCTCTGTCTATCCGATATTTCACTCTGAGTATCGGCAGAGATTGATTGAGATAGAGTAACAAAAAACAAGACTGCCACAGTTCCAACGCAAATTCCCCGTATAAATCTCGATTTTTTCATCATTATCATTATATCATTTTACGAAAGCGGTGGATATTATTAGTGACTTTGACTGATTACTTATATATAATTATGGCAATGGTTAATATGATAAAGTATTCTCTGCTTAGTCTTGCGATTATTTTTTCTTTTTCGTTTATAGGACTTGCCATTGCTGATGACTCAGAATCAGAGTGCCCAACCATTGGAAAATATACCAGTGAGCTTAGGAATGCAATGGATGCAACAATAACTGAAAACCCAAGTGTTGCAAATCTTCCAAATATAGAAGATGCGAATGGGAAAAAAGAAAATGCGAAGACTTTTCTGGTATTAGTGGCGACGAAATTAAAATCAACAGGATTTAATGCAACTGCTGAGGTTTTAAATGGCAACGACAATCTTTCAACTGGAGATATAATAGCTTTATGGAAAGAGGGCGATATGAAGATGGAAAGATATGACGCAATTCAAGGTGATCCTCAAAAGACAGTAGGATCAGCTTCGCAAACTATCTTCACTGGATTAATTCCTCTTAATTGTACGGCAGATGGCGGTGGTAAAGGGTGCAAATGCGAGTCAAATGTTCAACCTATTGATGATGGCTCTACTTTCACAGAACGTACCATCCCAGGAATCCCCGAAGGCTATATGGGCCTGGATCAGTTATTAGTATTCTTCCTCAATTGGTCAAAATATATTCTTGGTATTGCCGTATTTGTTATGATTTTCTTTGGCGGAGTTAAGTGGTTCTTCTCTCAGGGTAATCCTGGCGAGATAAGTAAGGCTCAAGATATTATTAAAAATGCTGTCATAGGTGCCATTCTTCTTCTCTCTGCCTATTTAATTCTTTATACCGTAAATCCTGATTTAATTAATGGATCTTTTACTTTGCCAGGAATTAAGACGGTGCCACCGACAACTACTATTGATCCGGGTGTCATTACTAGCTGTCAGAATCTACAAGCACTGGCATCTCAAAATAATGAACCTTATCCTCGGAAAAACTCCGCCGAGGTTGATACTTTAATTGCTGATATTAAATCAAAACTATCTGGAGTAAATATTGGAAGAATGTATACGTTTGACGAGAGTTATGGATACTGCAATTATACACGCGGAGATAAGCTTTGTGGAAAATGCAGTCATGCCGTAAACTCATGCCACTATGGCGGTAGATCTGGAAAAGATGGTGCGTTGGCCATAGATTTTGCCGTGAGAGGATCTATAGGAGACCGAATTATCGGTGCTGCCATGGCCAGCGGAGCAAAAGATGCTCGCTGCGAGAATAGTAGCGGTGCTAAGGTTGCCTGTTCAAGCTCTTCCGCAACTCACGTTCATGTGACATCTAAAAGTTGCGACTCTAATTAGTCATCAGTCATCATGGCCTATTTTATTGGACTATTGGCACTACTAGCAATCGTATTTACCACAATATCTGGTGATGTTTTGTCACCCTCAAAAAGTATTGATGGTCTAAAGGCAAAGATTACTGAGTTCATAGATCCAAAAACAAATAAAGAGATCTCCACTGAGAAATTATCATCTGAGATTGATTCTATTATTGCGCTTATTGGCGAGACCACTCCCGATATTTTGAAATCTTCAAACATATCAGAGAAGAATAAGACAAATTTAACTAAATTACTGGAAACTGCCAATAAAGCCAAGACAACCGCCATACAGATACAAAACATAGAATCTCAAGACAATGGTTTACTCCAATCGATTATAACCAATATTTCGAACTTAATCTCTCCGAATGATAATGCCTCCAATAAAAATCTGCCTAATCCAACTTACATACCTCCTCAATGCAAGCTTATTTGTGATAAATAAAATTTGGACATAAAAAAGAGGCACAAGCCTCTTATAATCACTTCTTGAGTCATTCCGGATTATTTTCTTAATTTAGAATATATCAGCACCAATATAACAATCACTGCCTCATGGACATATGTGACAAATCCATAATTTGTCGGGTGAAATTTAAACCCAGACCAAGCCTCAAGAAAACCCTCAAATAAAGTAAGGACGATTGCCAGAGAAGCAGCAACAAGAATACTTCGCATCTCAGTATCCATCCTTTCAATTTTTAAGATCCGGGGATATGGTAACAACAACTCCTCCACATGTCAAATCAAGCACTATTATTCATATCTAAGAGCCTCAATCGGGCTTTTTTGAGCAGCTTTACGAGCCGGAAAAATACCAAAAACAAAACCAATTATACTTGAGACAGTTACTCCCAAAAACGCTCCAAGATACGAAAATGAAAATGGAAAATTAATTCCTGCAAATTGTTTAATAGCAATCGTTGCCACAAGGCTAAATAGTGATCCTAGAACTATACCGACTACTCCCCCGCTTACGGTCAAAATAATCGCCTCCACTAAGAATTGCGTCAAGATATCTTTATTTGTCGCACCCAAAGCTTTTCTCAAACCAATCTCACGAGTCCTTTCGGTAACAGAAACAAACATAATATTCATAATACCGATACCGCCAACAATCAAAGATATGGCTGCTACTGATCCAAGTAAAATCGTTAGAATATCCGTAATAGTCCCAATTGTATTGGCTAAATCAGCTTGTGTCTGAACAAAAAAATCGTCATCCTCGGAACTACCAATATCATGATTAGCCCTCAAAACTGCCTTTATATCGCTAACCACGTCAGGTATATGCTCTACGGTATCGGCCACAACTACAACTCTTTGATAATACTTTATACCCATAACGTACTGCTGAACGGTAGAAACAGGCATCAATATAGCTTCGTCAAAATTAACAAAAGGAGACTGTCCCTTTGGCTCAAGTGTACCAATAACCCTATAATATCGATCTTTAACTTTTATCTTCTGTCCGATAGGATCGGCTAATCCAAAAAGTTCTTCGGTTATTTTTGAACCAAGAATGGCAACACTACCTTTCTGAGCCACATCTTCGTCAGAGATCTCGGTACCCTTGGCAGTTTTAAGACTCCACAGCTGAGCTAGGTCTGGGCCACCGCCCAAAACCATAGAACTATAGGTTATCGACTCATACGAAGCTACAACTGGTGAAAATACCATAGCCATGACCTTAATAGCATTGGGAACATTTTCTTTTTTCTTTAAAGACTGAATATCTCTTTCTTTTAATGAATCCTGCATAATGGTACTTGCCCCATCATTAAAACCCTCTGGTTGCTTACCCGGAATAATAAATATATTTGTTGGCCCGAGGCTTTCCACTTGACCAACAATCAAACTTTGGGCACTCTGGCCCATAGACATAACGATAATAATAGAAGTAATACC
>Ga0209728_1001811_pt1 | contig 12088 bp, 21 predicted proteins | sample RifGroD1_FD_183997 | JGI IMG/M metagenome (GOLD analysis project Ga0209728, IMG submission 183997) | Groundwater microbial communities from Rifle, Colorado, USA - Groundwater D1 (SPAdes) (version 2) | ecosystem: Environmental > Aquatic > Deep subsurface > Groundwater | place: Rifle, Colorado... | reverse complement strand
GAAATGCCTTGGGAATCAAAAGAAGGATTAGAAGGAAAATATCTATATGTAGTGCATAGTGAGCTTAATGCAATACTTTATGCTAAAAATGACTTAAATGGATGTATTCTTTATTCCACATTATTCCCTTGTAATGAATGTGCTAAAACAATTGTTCAATCTGGTATATCTGAAGTTGTATATTTAAGTGATAAATATAAAGATATGGAACAAACTATTGCTTCTAGATTTATTCTAAACATGGCAGGAGTAAAATATAGACAATTAATTAGCAATACCAAGATAGAAATAAAATTAAACACAAAGGATTGATAAATACTTGAAACTATTAGAAAAGATCCATTCCCAAACTGACAATACAATTAAATACATATTTTTGACACAAGACAACCTAGTAATTGAATTATCATACATAAATAAAAACGATGGTAAATATATCATCTGTGTTCCTTCTCAAACATCTTGTAAAATGAAGTGCAAGTTTTGTCATATCACTGATGCTACTGATAAATTAATTAATCGGAATTTAACTTCATTAGAAATTAAAGAAGGAATAGACTTAGTTTACAATGACTTAAACTTATCTTCTAATCCACAAATATTACTTATATCTTATATGGGATGTGGTGAGCCTCTACTAAACTACAAACAAGTAAAAGATAGTATGACATTGCTTAGAAATGAATATCAAAATATCAAAGTTCCATTAATTAGATTTGCAATAGCAACATCATTGCCTGAATTCGCATGGATAAACTTCTTTAATTTAACTAACGAGATACATAAAGATAATTTACCAGTAAAAATCCATTTATCATTACATTATACAATTGATTCTTTGAGAGAAGATTGGATGCCTAATTCTTTATCAATTTTACCATCATTAATTGCATTGGAATATTATAAGAAAATCACTAATAATTTAGTAGAAATTCATTATACTCTAATTGATGGAGTAAATGATACTGAGCAAGATGCAATTAGATTAGGCGAATTTTTAAAATACCGAGATATACCAGTTAAATTCTTATTCTATAATGAAAAACCTACTATAGAATTTCATGCTAGTTCAAAAGAAAAATTGAGTTTGTTCAAAAGGTATTTTGATAAATATAATATTGGATATGAGTATTATATACCTCCTGGCCTTGATGTAGGAGCAAGTTGTGGACAATTCTTAATGGATTATTACTTAAAATATAATCTTATTAAGTAATCCGATAATATAAACATTTGATTCTATAATTAAAAATTAATAAAGGAGTAGATATAAAATGAATGATAAAAGATTAACTATTGAGGAACAATTAGAGTTAAACACACTATTATCACAAACAACACTTGAACGTTTGAATGAGGTTATGGTACAAATAGCCTATCTTCAAAATATTGTTTGTCAACCATATGGAATTGATCCATTAAAATATTGGCCTAAAGAATATGGTGGTAAAAAGGAAGATGATAATGAAACAATTAATAATAAAAATAAGTCAACTTTAAGCGAAGAAAATGCTAAAGTATTATTAGAAACAATTAGTTTAGATGAAGCATTGATATTTTATAATAAAGGTGGATACTCCATTACTAGTAATATTGTTGAATTAATTATTACTATTCTTCGAAAAAGTAATTTAACAATATATGAAGCAAAAAATATCTTAGAACGTACTAGGCGAGCAATGGATACTTTAAAACTTTAAAAATAATTATTACATACTACATATAGTATCCAACTAACTTTATAACCACTATATGTAGTATGTTAAATCCCATAAATACGAGATTTCACGGGAAGAAAGAAAAGGAACAAAACATATGTATTTTATTTTAGAAGTTTACATAGGAGTAAATTCTGAAAAAGATGCTAAAGAAATTGCACATGATATCCATGAGATATTGGGTGATAATGGTATTACTAATAGCGTTAATGTTATAAATGATACTAATGAAGAGGAGGGTTAATTTATGGGATTTTACACCGAAGATTGGAGTCACTGGTGTAATTGGTTTGACAAACCATTAAATAGGGTTTCATCACAGGAATGCGATTCTAGATGTGAAAATTGTAAACATTTGATTACTAAACAAAAAGAATCTTATAGATCCAACCATGGTACTAGTCATTGTGGTGGCATGTGTGATGATGATTAAATAAATTAAATATGGAATTTGACCCTATTTAATTTGAATTTATTAAGGAGTAAATAATAAAATGACAGGGAAAGATAAATTAATAGAATATCTACAATTAGAACCAAATTCTAAAATTAGTCATCTGTTTGGAATATGCCCTCATTCAGTAGGATTAAATGAAAATCAACATCATAAATGTATTGCAGGAAGTGACCCCAGTTGTAATGAATGTTGGAAACTAGCATTGGACGAAGAATATGATACATAAATTACCAAAACCAAAATGGGATAGACCTCCTGCAAACAATAAGAAAGTAAATATGGAAGATAAATTATTATCTCCAAAAGAACAATTCTGCAAATGGTATTGTCCTAATAAAGATGCCGTTTATAATTCAAATGAAAATTGTGACAGAGCAATTAAATGTGATGATTGTGGTGAGATTACTATTTGTGAACAATCTAATGGATATATAGAACTTTGTAATGAATGTAAAGTCGAAGACTTTATTGTCTTCATCAGAGATGAATTATAATGTTCACCATTTTAGTTAAATAATCATAAAATAAAACATCAGAAGGGAGGTGGCATAAAAGAAAGGAGTAAACAATAATGGAAGAACTGAAAGAATGGTTGATTAATGAAATTAATTCTATCTGCAAAGATTATCATAATGAGAGCACTTATATGTGGAGCAAGGGATATAAGAAAGCGTGCTTAGAAACTTTGGATACTATTAAAAGAATCGAACAATTAAATACAAGGAATTGATAGTTTTGAAGGAGGTTAAATAATGACTTGTAATTTCTGTAAGAATGGTAATATGGAATGGTGTTTAACAAGTTGTTATAGCGATACTTTTAAATGCAAAAGTTGTGGAGCAATTGTGGAAATTAAACAGAATAAATATTCATTAAACAAATTCCAAACCGTTTGGAATAATCAAACCAAATAATGATTTTAATCTAAGTAAAAGGGAGTCGATTATGATGTTTAATCCATTTACTAAACAATACAATAATGGATTAGAAGACGGATATGACAAAGGATATGCAAAAGGTCATGAAGAGGGCCAAAAACTAGGATTTAAACAAGGTCAAACTGAAGGATATAATATTGGTTTTGATAAAGGAGAAAATCAAGGATATCAGAAAGCATATGGTGAAGTAACTGAATACATAAATAAAACTAAACAAGAAAATCCAGACAGAATAGAAACTAATGAAGAATTGACAGATTCGTTAATGTTATTCTTAAAATCCATAGCAGAAATTGTAAATACTAAATTTTTTATACACACATGTTTTGAAACCTCTGATTCTAAATTCATCAAACAATATTTGGATTTTATTGATTATGCAGAAAGTAGTTTTGAACTGAAAACAAATTATCCACAGACACACTACTATCTTCCAGAATTGAAGAAGGCATTTAAACTAATTTATGATAATAAATTAGTTGTTGAAGATGCTAAGAAATTGTTTTAGGAGGTGACTAAAGTTGATTACTATTAGTGGCACAAAAGAAGAGATTTATGATTTTATAGATGATTATGTAAAATGTCCTTACCCATTTGAGTGTCCTTCTTATGAGGGATTAAATTGTGCAGAATGTGTTTTAAAGCACAATAGCAAATTCAAATTCGTAATAGAATAAACACCATAAATTATGTTAAATCAAAATAAAAGGAGATACAAATATGATAACTGGGCCAGGAATGTGGGGTGGCAACATTGGTAGAGTTTTAGGAGAAATGATAAGTAGTAGTCATTCTTATCGTTCTAGTGAAATTTCTGATAAAATTATTAGGAATTATATCTCAGTAATAACATCTGTGATAGCAATACTAACAATATCAGTTTTAGTAGTTGCTGGATTACTTATGTTGCATGAAAAAGTATCATTCTCCGAAATATTTCACAAGGGAATAATAGGAATTATGTACCAAGAAAATAGTAATGAGCAGGATGCTAAATATCAAATTTAGGAATAGGAAGAAATAAGACAACTTAATGCAAATACAATTCGTAGAGTAGAGAAGAAGAGAAAGTATAACCCGTTTTTAATGAGACACCTAATTGGGGATATAATGAGGAGAGAAAATAAATGTTTATACTCATACCATATTTAGCAGTATTGTTTGTTATCATATTTTTTCCTTGGTACATTTATTTAGTTATAACTGCTGGATTGCCACCAAGTTTATGATAGACATAAACAAGATTAAGGGAGGAGTGATTAAAATATTTATTATGAAATTGAATATCAAAAATAAAATGAATTACTTTGAACATTTGATAAAAAATTGGAAAGTAGCTTTACATTCTTTAGGTGATATGCTAATTCATTTTATTCACGGATTGTTACCATTTATTAAGATTAAACATTATGAAAGAGATAAGGAGATAAATAATTGAGCACAAACAACATTGATATCCTACTATACAATGCCAAAGACGAGGTGGTAACAGCATACACATCTAACAATCCTAATTATCAAAATGGAGAAACAATTATTATCAAAGAAAGCAACAAAAATTATAAAGTGGTTGATATTAACAAATATAGAATCATGGGATTAAGTGAGCGTATTGCTCTAGAATTAAAAGTAGTAAAATAAAAAAATTTAAGGAGTGATATTATTATGGATTCTATAAATGAAAATACTCGCGTATCATGTACAGATTGTATCCATTGGGAACATCTTAAAAAGAATCAAGAAAAATACTTCGGCTGTCAGGTACTTTGTAACAAATGCCCGTGTGGAGAGTGTAGTTGCTACGATCCAACTAGTACAAGAAAATTCTCTCACAGGCCAAAGTTTATATTGAAAGAAAAAGAAATGGTTAATTTATGATTTACAATTGTAATCTAACAAAATGCATACATAATTTACACAAATCTATTGCATTGTGTTTAAATATTTATAAATTAGAATATGATTATATGAATGTTTGTTGGTCGAATCAAGGGGTGATACCTAACGATTTAAATTGAATAAAGTATAAAATAAAATAAAAATAAAGGGAGATGAACGAACCTGATGTATTGAAACAAAAATGATATGTAAGCGACAGAAAAGCATGTAGGATGAGTTAGAAATTTATTGTAGTATGATTGCTTCAAAATAAATTTTTAGAGCCTTATATAGTTAATTAAGAGTTGATTAAGAAAGGATTGATAATTTATGTTAGTAAAGATTGGAAATGAAATTTATGACTCTGCCAAAACTCCTATTATGTTAATCCTTGACGAAAAAGAAATTAAACATATGCAAAATATAGCAAGCGATAATTATAAATATTGCTCATTTCCAGATGATTCAAAAGATAAAGATATAGAAGAGTTTATGAAAATAGATGAAGTTGATAAAATTGGATTCTTACAGTATTAGTTGCATATAAGTAAAAAATAATATATAATAAAACCTAGGAGGTGTTCATTCTGGAACAAAACAATCAAAATACATATAACCCAGATTCTCTTGATTCATTAGGAATATTAGGTGGAGTTAGAGCTAAACCTGCAAGTATAGGAATGGAAAATCATCAACATGGATTTCTTGAAATACTAGGAAATTCACTTGATGAAAGTCGTGGTGGTTATGGAAATAAAATTATCATCACTAAACACAAAGATAATTCAATCACAATACAGGATTTTGGTAGATCTGTTCCTATGGATAAAAATTCTAAAGGAGAATATGCTTACAAAAAAGTATTTGATGAATTATGGAGTGGTGGCAAATACAAAAATAATCAATCAAATGGAAATTACATATATAGTTTAGGTACAAATGGAATCGGTTGCACAGGCACAAATTACACCAGTGATTTCCTTGAAGCAACTTCAATTAATGGCAATGGATATCAATACTATGTACGATATGAAAAAGGCATTCATCAAGAAGAATTAAAAATTGTTAAGCATAACTTAGATTATACTGGAACAATTGTTCATTGGTTGCCATCTAAAGAAGTGTTTAGAGGAGAAAGCAACATTGATTCTTCTTTTATAGAAAAGATTTTAAAACAACAATCTATTGTTAATGCTGGATTGCAATTCGAATTTATCAATGAAATAAATGACATTACACTCTCTTTTTACTATGAAAATGGTGTCTTAGATTATATCAAAGAAATGAATAATGATAAAAATATCGCTGATATAGTTCAATTTAATACAGAAGCAACAGGTAAGGACAATGAAGAAAGTGATGAATATAAGATTAAAGCAGAAATATCCTTTTGCTTCAATAATGAAGTAAATATCATAGAATGCTATCACAATTCTTCATTTCTTGAAAATGGAGGAACACCTGAATTATTCATCAAAAATTCGTTTATTTATGCAATTGATAAGTATTTAAAAGATAATAATATGTATTCTAAACAAGATAAGAAAATTAATTTCAATGATATTGAAGACAGTTTAATTGTTATTAGTGATACATATTCAACAATTTCCTTATTCTTAGGTCAAGCAAAAAAAGATATGGAATCTAAATTTATGCAAGAATATATTACTAGTTGGTTAAAACAACAATTAGAGATATATTTTGCAGAGAATAAATTAGAGGCAGATAAAATTGCTAATCAAGTTTTGATTAATGCGAGAGCGAATATTAAGGCACAGCAAACTAAGTTAGATATTAAGAAAAAGTTACAGATTAATAGCGGAGGCAAATCATCATTATCACAAAAAATTGAAGGAATAAAACACTGTGATATGAGAAATTCTAAATTAGAAGAGAGATATTTTCTAATTGACGAAGGAGTATCTGCTAACTCTACCATATCAGATGCTATTGACGGTAGGATAATGGGATGTTGTGGTTTAAAAGGAAGATTTATTAATAGTCTAAAAGCTAGTGTATCAAACGTATTGGAAAATGAACCAGCATTAAAAATTATTCAGGCATTAGGTTGTGGAATCGAGATACCATATAATGAAAGAAAAAAATATAAGCATATAGATTGTTTTGATATTAACAATCTTAAATATGCTCATATTGGAATTTTGTGTGATGCCGATGCATTTGGTAAAGGTATTAATTTATCACTTATCACATTCTTCTATAAATTCTTTCCGACACTATTAAAGCAAAATAGAATTTATTTAGTTATATCTCCTAGATATGAAGTTGTAACAAAGACTGAAACTATTTTCTGCTACAATGAAATTGAAAAACAAAATATTATTGATGAATTAAAATCTAAGAACAAATCATATTATATTGGTATTAAAAAGGGATTAGGTGAATTCAACAAAGAAGATTTTTATAAATATGTCTTATGTGAGGATGCGAGAAAAAAAACATTCGTACCCATAGAATATGAAGGTACAGAAGATGTGATTAAACATCACTTTGACATGTTAATGGGTGACGATATTACAAATAGGAAACAATTTATTAATGATAACATTGTTAATATTAATCTTAATGAAATTGAATAGAAGGTGAAAAAGTGAATATAATAGATACGTTGACATCAGAATTTATACCATATGCAGGAGAAATATTACTTAATAACTTACCTAATGTTGCTGATGGTTTGTTGCCAGTACAACGCAAAGTATTATGGGCATTACACAAAAATAAAATCACAAGTGATAAACCATACATTAAGTTATTAAGGGCAAGTGCTTTTTCTATGGTATATTATGTATTTGGTGATCTTCCTTTGGCATCTGCTATGAAAAACATGGCTAATAATGGTATGAATTATTTATATCTTGACCCCAAAGGTAGTTTTGGAGACAAAAGAAAAAAAGAAGGAGTAGGTGCATCTCCTCGTTACATTGAATGTAGATTATCAAAATACAGTGAAGATATGTTAAGTGGCATTGATAAAAATATTATCCCAATAAAAAGAAATTTCGATGATACAGAAGACGAACCTATTATATTGCCTTCGATAATTCCAAATACATTAATTAATTCATCACAAAGTATTGCTGTTGGGCAAGCTAGTAAAATATATTCTCATAATTTAGAAGAAACATGTTTAAGTATTATTTCTTATATTCAAAATAATAATATTGACAAAGCAATTGATATTGTTAAATGCCCTGATTTTTCAATTGGTGGAAGTATAGTTTACGATAAAGATTCTTTTTACAAAATTTACACAACTGGGAAAGGTTCTTTTACTATTATGGGCAAATATATCTACAATGAAAAGGAAAATAAAGTATCTATCAACGAAGTTCCATATGGTACTTACATAGAAGACATTGAAGAAAAATTACGCAAATATTATGATAAAGGATTATTTAAAGAAGTTGTTGATATCCATGATTCAAGTGGTATGCAAGGGATTCAATTAGATATTTATCTTAAAAAAAATACTGATATTAATTTATTCATTTCAAAACTAAGAAAGTATACGCCTTATGAATCAAGCCTACCATTTAATTGCATAATGATAGATTTAGATTGTAAAACGCCAATTCTAATGAATTTACAAACAATATATGATAAGTGGATTCAACATAGAATTACTTGCATTAAGAATGAATTTAAGTTTGACATAAATAAAAATCAGAAGCAATTACATTTACTTAAAGGATTAAATAATATATTGTTGGATTTAGATAAAGCAATATCCCTTATTCGAGGATCTAAAAATGATCAAGAAGCAATTAATAAACTAAAAGAAAATTTTCCTATCGATGATGTTCAAGCTGATTACATTAGTCAAATTAGACTTATCAATATCAATAAGGATTATATTATTAAGAGAACTAAAAATATTGAAGATATTGAAAAAGAATTGGTTAGATTAGAAGATTTGCGTTCTAATGATGTTGAAATTAAGAATATTATCATTGGGCAATTACAAGATGCAATAAAAAAATATGGAATAGAACGTAAGACAGAGATAATTTATGAAGATAATTTAACTCCTATTACCAAAGAAGAAATTATTGAAGATTATAATTGTAAGATGTTCTTTACCAAAGGTGGATATTTAAAGAAAGTACCATTAACATCTTTGAGAGGAAGTGGTGAACACAAACTAAAAGATAATGATGTTATTGTGCAAGAATTAGATACTTCAAATAAAGCAGATTTGATTTTGATGTCAGATAAGCAGGTTGCATATAAGATAAAGTTAAGTGATCTTAACGACTCAAAAACTTCATTACTTGGTGATTATATTAATAATATCATCGACTTAGACAAAGATGAAAAAATAATATATATGATTTCTACTACAGACTACTCAGGTTATCTATTAATTGCTTTCAAAAATGGTAAAATTGCTAAGATTAATTTATCCTCATATGCTACAAAAACAAATAGGAGTAAATTAATCAATGCTTATAGCTTAGATAGTGAAATTGTAAATATGTTGTATTTAGAAAAGGATGTGAATTTGCTGTGTAAGAGTAATATTAATAAGGTGTTGATTATTAATACAAGTCAAATTGCTGTTAAATCAAGTAAAACTTCTATAGGAGTAAGTGTATTGAAGAGCAAGAATGATAGTTATATGGATTTATGTGTTTTGGTTGAGTTGGTTAATGGATTGGATGATGAGGGAATTAAGTATTATAGTGGAAATGTGAATTCTGTTGGTAATTTTTTGAGGAAAAATGATGTTATTAATGTTGTAGGGCAATCGTGTAAGTAATAAATAAATACAATTGTTCAGAAATAAAAAATAATAGAGAAAGAGGTAGATTAAATGATTAAAGTTGAAAATATTGGAGTATTTAATTTTGAAGGAGCATTACGAGGTATGCGAAACCCCTTAGAAAGTTGGAATCAATCAGATAGTTTTGTTTGGAAAGAAGATAATTCTTTTACAATAGGAGAAAAAGATTTAGAAGTTGCACTTAAATTAATCAAAGCTGGTTCTGATCATTCCAAATTCATCAGACAAATCTTTGTTTCTATGGATATTACAGCACCTATGAGTTGGTGGTGGGATTTTGATACATATAAAGTTTCAACAGTAAGAAATAGCACAAGTAGAATGCACAAATTAGGAACAAGACTATTAACTATTGAAGATTTTAGTTATGACGATGAAGATGGAAATATTAATATTACACCATTTAGAAAATACGTTATGGAGGATTTAAATAAGCGTATATTAGAATATCAACAAATTAAAGAAACTAATATTAAATTAGCAATGAAATTATGGAGAGAAATTGTATTTGATTCGCCTCAAAACTATAATTTTTTATCAACTTGGACTGGTAATTATGAAAATCTTAGAAATGTATATCATGGTAGAAAAAATCACAAACAAAGAGAATTTCCTGATTTTTGTAGGGTTATTGAGAGATTGCCTTACAGTGAATTGATTATTGTAGAAAGGAGAAAATAATATGATCCTATTGGTAGGAGAATCGGCTAGTGGAAAATCAACTATAGAAAAATCATTAATTAAAATTGGATATGATAAAATAGTTAGCTATACAACAAGACCAATGAGAGATGGAGAATTTGATGGAGTAGATTATCATTTTATTTCTAAAAATACATTCTTAGATGGTTTAGATCAAAAGTTGTTTGCAGAATATACTATTTATAATGGATGGTATTATGGAATTGCTCACGAAGATTGCTTAGATAATTCAGTCGTAGTTGTTGAACCACATGGATTTAGACAATTATTAAAGATTCCAAACTTACATATTAAATCATTCTATATTCAAGTTCCTGAACGTGTTAGATTAAAACGTATGGTAGATAGGGGAGACAATCTTATGGAAGTATTTAGAAGAATATTTTCAGATCAAGGATTATTCCAATTCATTGATAAAGAAGTGGATTATGTTGTACAAAATATTGCTATTAATGATTGTCTTCAAGAAGTATTAAATAAAATAAAAGGAGAGATTTAATACATGAATAATAAATTCACTGTCTATATTGCCGGAAAAATGAGTGGCCTGACACTAGAGGAAATGAATTCTTGGCGATTAAAAACAGAAAGGTTGCTAAGAATATCTTCTGATAATCAAATACATACAATAAATCCTGTGGATTATTATAATTTTGAGATGAATCCAAATACATATACTGAATCAGAAGTTAAAAAATTTGACCTACATATGGTAAAAAGAAGTGATTTAACTATAGTCAATCTTGATTTCTCTGATAGCATTGGTACTGCGATGGAAATTTGTATGGCACACGACGTATGGGATAAACCAGTAATTGGATTTGGTAAGAATAAAAGTCATCCTTGGATGGAATTGTGTATCACGAAAAGATGTGAAACTTTAGAAGAAGCTGTGAGATATATAGTTGATTATTACTTGCCTAATATGTAAACAAAATAAAATAAACACAAACACAAAAAGAAAGGAATAAAACACATGAGAAATAGAAAATTATACATCCCAGATTCGTGCCGGAAGTGTGATAGGGAAAGTTTATGTACCTACCCATGTGAGGACGCTTACAATGAATTTAAAACACAAAATCCTCAAAATCAAGGAAATTTACTTTGTAACGAAAAGTATAATCAGCCTGTAGCAAGGGTTTCAGAGGATGATACATACGATAAAACAACACTTCTATGTGATTCATTGGATTGTGATAATAGTATTGAAGATTTCTTAGAATATGGTGTTGAAAGTATAGAATGGTTGCGAGTTTGTAATAGCCAAATTCAATATACGGAATTGCTAGATAAAAATGCTTTACAACGATATTTTATAAATGAAAACGAGAAATATTGCGAAGAAAATGGCTTATGCACAGTATGCAGAAATCCTTTAGAAAAGTTTGATTCTTATGAAGAGGTTAGTGGAAGTCAGAGATTAGTGGAAACTGATTTTAGGTGTAGATATGGGTGTAATTAATATGAAATTCAAATGTCCAATAGATTATGATATAGACAATTGCTCTTCAAAAGAATATAGATTAACATGCGAAACATGTTTTCATACTCAAGATACTAAAAATGAAGAAAGATATTGTACTCC
>Ga0209728_1001810_pt1 | contig 12092 bp, 23 predicted proteins | sample RifGroD1_FD_183997 | JGI IMG/M metagenome (GOLD analysis project Ga0209728, IMG submission 183997) | Groundwater microbial communities from Rifle, Colorado, USA - Groundwater D1 (SPAdes) (version 2) | ecosystem: Environmental > Aquatic > Deep subsurface > Groundwater | place: Rifle, Colorado... | reverse complement strand
GATGAATACCCAGAAGGTGTGACACAAGATTTATACTCTCCATAATCTGTTCGATAACAATAATCACAAATTGTTTCATCATCGCACATTTCTTCAAATGATTTTAGTATCATAGTTTCTCCTTTTTAATTGTTTATATTTTTATAGCTTGAAATTCTTTTTTACTAGTGTATTAATCTGCATTAATTTTAATTATTCCGGTCTTTTCCCAGCATCTCTTCTTATTTGTTCTACATCTAATTTTATATGACCTAAATCTTCTTCGCCATCATATAAAATAACCCATTTTGATTTTCTACGCTTATGTAATGATCCATAGTTACCACAACATGGGCAATAATTAATTTTATTTCCTGTACGAATTTTTGGTTCAAATCCGCAATTATCACACCAATATTCTATACTCAAATTTATTTCACCTCACTTTCCTTTCAAATCAGTTTTTTTCAATGGTTTTATCCCCACACCCTAACAATTTCTTCTTTATGTTCTTCCCATACATCTTTCTCAAAACAATCTTTATAATCAAGCAAACTATGATCTAAACCACCGATTATATCATTAATCTCTATGCAAATCGTATTGGAAAACATCAATACTTCTATGCCACCATCATCAAAATAACTACTATTCCCAATGATTCTAACAAAATCAGATAGATCACTAAAATGAATATGAACATATGCTACAACTTCTTGTAATTTCCAATCAGTACATAACCCGGTTTCATTTTCTTTAAGAAAATCATATAGTTCTGGATTTACAATTTTCATATTTTATCTCCCTTCATTATCCCTTGAAAGATTCGTTTTATGCCATATTGTGCTTTCTAGAACGTTGCTATAAGCCAATTTTAGAAAGCACAATATTATATTTATTTAATACTTTCTTAACTCTTCCAACTTCTTACGCTTTAATTTCAATACTTTTTCATCAGCTCTAATATCTGCTTTCATAAATGCAATGTCATATCCTCTTTGAGCATCATATTTATCTTGAGGCAATGGTCTAGATGCGCCACGACTGCCATCAGGAAGTTCTACAAGCGTCAATAATCCTTTTCTAGTAGTCTTGATCCCATCGACAATTTCAATCGTCATAAATTCAATTTCTTCTTTTACTACTGGTTTAATTATTTCAAAGTATGTAAAGAAATCATTTTCAGATAAGCCAAATCCCATCATTCCATTTTTACACATTACAATTGAATCTACAATTTCAGTTACTTCAAATTCTGTACCAATGTAATTAAATCGTGGCAATTCCTTAATTTGTTTTACCTTCATACCTACTTCAATTTTATTTGTATTTACACTCATTTTATTTCCTTCTTTCTCTTCTTTAATTTCTTTATTATCAGATAGAAACTCTAGGTTTTCAATTCTAAAAAGTAATTTACCATTATCATTATCTAATTCTTGAAGATTTAGATCGTCATATTGTATGCTAAATCTATTACCACTTCCCCAATCAGATTTAATTGCCCCAGTTTTCCCGATATAATCTTCCTTATATTTATAAACTTTATTATTTGTCCAATTTTTAAAATTAATCACTTTAACTTTATTCCCAATATAATCCGAATTTAACATGCTACATCCTCTTTTCTTTTAATATAGATTTTATTAAGTTTTTCATTGTATTTGTTAATAATAGATTGTTCCTCTTTAGTCACATCTCTGTTAAATTTTCCTTTAGCTTGAACTACTTTATAATTCTTAATTTCTAATGTTATTAAACTCCTTTCAATATTTTCTTTATCCCTTAAGAATAAGATATGCGTTTTCCCATCAATGACATTTTGTATATAACTTGCCACACAATGATTCTGCTGTACTGCCTCATCCTTAATATCCTGAGTTGTTTTAGGATAGACAATTTTATAATTGTCATATGTATGCTCTAATTTTAAATCAATAACTTTCTTGAAGTCTTCTTCTATAAATACTTCCTTCAAACGGTTATAATTACGTGTAGCAATCTTATGAGTTGTTAGAAAATTCTTTGGATACTTCTCATATTTTGGGCTTATTTTACTCATCATATTACAATAATCTAATAATTCACTGGCTACTGAATGGAAGTTGTCTAGGGCTTCGAATGTCATTAAATTATCTATGTATTGCAATAATGAAATTGGTTTATAATTGTAATTTCTTATCAATTGATCAAATTTGTTTTTATTGTGGTCATTTGCATACAATATATCTTCTATGTTAACTTTTCTAACTGATGTAAATTCATAATTTAATAAATTAGAAAATAAATCTGGGTTTCGCTTATAAGCATCTATTAAATTATTATTCAACTCAATGCCATGTGTTTTACATAACTTAATCAAATTTTTAGGAATGTCATTAAGTTTATATGTTATTTTATAGTCGAGTTTTTCAATTCCACAAGCAAAATACTGTTCAAAGAATTTATAGTTATCTATCTTTGAAAGAAAACTACCTACATTTGTGATTTTATCTACCCTGCCATAATAATGATTTTTTGCATGTGATTTATTGATGAAATTTTTATCTAAGAAAATTAAAAATTTTCTATATTTCTCATCTTGAAATGAATTGATAACTTGCAATAAGTCATTACCCCTAAGTTGCGAGCGAATATCTTTCACTGGTTTTCCAAGTTTGCCAAGGGTTTCTCCTGTTGATAAATTATACTTTACATTTTTACCATCATCAAAGTAAAATACAAGATATTGATTTTCTTTACATGAAGTTAACACTTATTTCCTCCTGTCTTTATAAATTACTTTTATTTTAGTTTTAAGGATAATTTTTATCGTACACCATTCTCTATCAAAAACAATTTTAACTCTTTCTTAATATCATCAATATCATTCCAACTACCTGCATTTAAAATAGGAATACTATAAGCCCTAGCTATTCTAATAGCCTGACTAGTGCCACCTTGATCTTTACCATTTTTAGTCCAACATATAATAAATTTAGCAGGAGTCTCTAAGTCCTTACCTAATGCCTGATGACTATTTCTTGCTTGTAATTTTCTAGCTCCTTGAGATAGATTACTCCAATAAGGATGGAATTTCTCACTTATCTCAAATGCTTTAGGGTCACTGACAATCAAATTGGAATCAGAACCTTCAAAACCACTCCAAGGCAGGTATATTTCTTTCTGTCCATTATTATTGTCACAACCTGTTTCAAATGCCTTATCTGCCCCTTTAGCACCTCCTGAACGCAATATGAATTGTTTTTGAGATAAATAATATGCCACCTTTTTAAATAGATGAAGTGTATCTATTGGTGTTTCTCTTGAACCAATTCCTGCATAATAATTCAATTATTTATTCCTCCTTTTTTATACCTTCTCCACAGCATTGACATTTTTGTAACTCATTTGAACAATCTTCACATATATTGGCAAACGCAAAATTAACCATTATTTGTTTACCACAATTTAAACAAGTTACGTGCTTTATACCTCTTACTATAGACTTATTTCTGCAATCTTTACAAATCAAATTTTATCACTTCCTTTCTAATTCCCTATAATAGTCAGAATTTATAGGTCTAATATCCAATCAGATTTCATAGATTCATCACAATAAATGCTAAATCCTTCTAATCCTTCCCATTGTACAATCCAATTATTTTCTTCTAAAATATCATATATTAATTCTTCCCATTCATGGTCAAAATCTTCTATTTTTCTTGTTTCATTGTGCCATAGACAAGGTTTGGGTTCACTATATTCTACCTCGTATTGAATAATATCTTCTTTCCCATCTCGCATTATGGAAACATCTTGTAACGGTTTTAATTTATAATATTCAATTGCTTCATCTTCTGAATTAAAAATCTTAAAATTAAAACCAAAATCGTTATCTTTGCCAAAAAATTCTACAACCCATCCATTTTCCATGCCCTTTTCATATTTCGTTGCTTTAATATAATTAGGCTTAGAATGATATGTTTTTGCTTTTTCTTCAAACAATGTATTCACAATTCTCTCTCCTTTTCATCAATTAAAATATTCATTTTAAATTAATTGGACTATAATTCTTATTCCTTGTGGATACAAATAGTCATTATAATTATTTTTATTCCGTTTGTAATAATCAGATGCTTCTCCATAATTATTAAATCGTTTTGCTTGTGAAGGATTAGTAATAATTGGTGCTCCATTATCAGCAATATAATATGTACCACTTAAATCACCAAGAACAAAGAATTCTTCAATTAATCCATTAAATATTCTCATTGATTTGACTCCTTTTTTCCAACTGTATCTTATCTCTTTCTTCCTGAATTTGTTCTTTAACTAAATTTAGTCTTGATATTTCATCGTCAATATCAGATAAATCAGCTTCCAATAATCTTAAAACTATATTGGATTTTCCTTGTTCGGTAAAAATTTCTTTAATCTTATCTTGTGAATATCCTTCTTCATATATTTTAATTAATTCTTCATTTGATCTATCAAAACATTCTTCTTTGCTTCCAAACTCTTCACATTTTACACCGCAATTTCCTGACATTCCATTCTGAAAACAAGGGTCACTACCTCCAGACAATACGTAACTATCATAAGATTTACGTTCTTGTTCTATTCTTGGTTCTAATTCATTATGTATTCGATATTCGGCAGAATCTAATTTAGTATCTACTTTGTATTTTTCTTCTTGGAGTTTGTGAAATTTACTTAATAAATCATCATAATTCCATCTTAAGTCATTATATTTTTCTTCTAATGTTTTCAAATTTATATCTCCTTCCAATAAATATGCAATTTGAAGCTAATTAATAAACCTTACAACCGTTGTTACACAAGGGTTTCAGTTTTCAACTAAGCATACATTTTATTAAATTTGTCTTTAGTTGATTCAATTTGCTTCACAATTTCTAATTCCTTTAATTTATTATGTTCTTCAACCTTTTTACAATGTACATCTATTTTTGATTTAAGATCATCTAGATAATCAGTGATTAATTGTACCCAATTACCCTTATGTATCCAACCATAATATTCTGTCCATCCATTTTGGCCACCTAAAACACCATATACTTCAAAACGATTATTAGAATTAACTAATTCTTTATCGGTCAAACCATGTGTATGTTCAACTAAGAATATTCTAAAACATTTTCCTCTTGCATGGTCACTTAATGCATATATAATATTCCCATTAATATAACATTCCTTACCCAATCCCCATGCGTCATCTCTGTTTAATTCTCTCAAATAGCCTATTTCTAATCTCTTAGCTCCTGAAATAGTTTTATAGTATTCTCTTGCTCCATTCATATTATCTCTTCCTTTCTTTTTGAATTAAAAATTAATCTTCTAAAACAACATCATATATTTTACCATTAGTATCAATAAATTGAATATCTAAACTTCCTAAACTATGAATTGGTAAATCTGAAGTAGTATCTCCATAAGGAATATTAAATTCTACATTATATTTTTCTTGTAAATCTCTAATATGATCATCTACACTTACATATCCATAATTTCCATTAACATAATCTCTTCCAACCAATCCTTGCATTTCTAAAAAGCAATATGAAAAATGATGAAATTTACCCTCAGTAAAAACTTCTTCAGAATATGAATAATCTCCGTCATTATAATCTCCACACATTTTTACAATATAAACAGGATTTTCTGGTTGTTTTATAATTTTTACAATTTTAATACTAATAACTTCCTTTCAAATTAGCATAAATTGTTCTTTTGATTTGGTTTATTAATCAATCCATTTCTCCACCACATTTAATACATAATCCCATAGCCCCTGCACATTTATCACACACTCTATTTGTATCAGAACTACCATTAAGAATTGGTTCTTTACAAATACCGCAATATGAAGTTGTCATAGCAGAAAATCCGAATGAATTTCTTATATAGTAGCAATATTTACATTCTATCGTTTTGTTTCTATTTTCTTTATCAGAATCTTCTTCATAATATCTAATTTTATTTCTTTTATCGTGATATCCCATTATATTAGAAAGAGTTTTTCTATCAATATCTTTCTTTGTCCATTCGATAAATCTTTCTTCCATTAGTTTAATTCCTCCTTCTTAGATTAAAACCATAATTTTAAGTTACTTTTTCATACTATTATAAAATGCTTGATATTCAGGTGTTTGATGCAGTAACGTTATAAACTCCCTACTATCCACTAACTTAGCTCCTGCTTGCAATGCTCTCTTTTTTGCATTAGGAGTTGTTAAATCATAATGTGATCTACCTGGAGTTTGATGCAACCAACTTTTTTTAAAGCCTAACTTTTCAGCAAACTCATGTAACTCATTAAGACCACTAGTTGCGATCATATGAACACCATCTGTAACTATCATTTATAATAACCTCCACTAAAATTAACAACTGCGTTCTAATTCCCTAAATTTGCAACTACATTCATTACATTCATAGTTTTTATATAAAGTATAATGATAAATATAATCTGTTGCGAAACTTCCACCAAGACCCCACCATCCACTTTCCTTAGTTGTATGTTGATTTGTCTTTTCCTCCCCAATTTCTTTTATATTTGTACTTTTACAATTGTCACAACAAACTATTTTTGCCATTAATAATCATCCTTTCTTAAACCAATTAAAAGTTAAATTCTATGGGATATTATCTCCATGCTTGAACTATCCATGATATACCAGTACATAAAGCAAGAATTGGTATCCAACCCATTAAACAAACTACCAATGCTACGCCAACTGCATTATCACTCATAATATTTCTCCTCTCTTTTCACACGAAATTGGTCTTCTATTTGACTTTCTTATTAAACTGCTCAATTATATCCAACATATTTTCTGGTAAATAATTATCAATTTGAAGAATAAGTTTATCAGGAATGCCATAATACGCTTCCGCAATACTTCCTGCTATGCATCCTTGAGTGTCCGTATCTCCACCTAGACTTACAGCTTTTCTTACTACATCTTCATAACTTTCCCCTTCAAGAAAACAAACAATAGATTCTGGTACACTTCCTTGACATGTTTCATCAAAGTCATATGTTGGTCTTATTTCAGTGATTGTTTTATTTAGATTATATTCGAAATATGTTTCAATCATTTCTTTAATAATCTTTTTAGGAGTTTTATATCTAGCAAGATAAATACATCCTGCTACTGCCATTGCTCCTTTAATTCCTTCAGGATGGTTATGACTTACACTTGCCGATTCTTCTGCTTTCATAAATACAGTCTCCAAATCATTATATAACCAACCTACAGGGCTAACCCTCATAGCAGAACCATTACCATAACTATTATATGGTTCATAACTTTTATTTGATAACCAACTTGCAAAATTGCATCCATAGCCTCTATCTGGATATAAACTTCCCCACAAATGATAACTTTCAGCAAAATCAATATTATTAAGAATAGCATCTGCTGTTGCAATTGTCATAACTGTATCATCTGTAAAAGTACATCCTTTTGATAATAATTGAAATTCCTCAGATTTATTATATCTGAGTTTGCTAAATTCAAATTTTGAACCAATAATATCTCCTAAAATTGCACCCTTCATTTCATACCTCTTTCTTTTGTTTAAAATTCTCACATTCTAAAATCGGAAGCGATAATGCAGCATCTTTGCTTTTACCATCAGGAGCAAATTCACACAAATACCAATCATAAAATATCCAATTATCACACTTTTTACATATAGAACCGATAAGTCCTTCGTCTATCCAGAAACTCATTTAGATTCATTCCTTTCATCAAATAAAATCGATATTATGAGGGATTTTATTTAATAAGGACTAAACTGCTACAAAAGTGAAACAATAAGCAAAAAGCATTTTGTAGTTTTCGGTTGACCAAACCTAGTTAGTCCTTAAACATATTAATGTTATAAATTGAGCATTACCCAGTTTTATTATTAGCACACAGTTTGGGATTCTGTTTTTATTGTGACTGGATCTGTTTTTTCATTCCCACGCTCAATTTATATTCTATTTACTTACTTCCCTATAAACTCATTAAATTCTGTTTCACTCATAATTTTCACACCATGTTTGTTAGCATCCTGATTCTTTTTAGTACCAGAAGTAGAATCATTTGTTAACAGTGCGAATGTAGATTTTGAAACTGATTTAGCACACTTGCCACCTAATGATGTAATTAATTCTTCTAGTTTTGTACGAGGCTTATAACCAATGAATTCGCCTGTTACTACGAATGTTTTGTTTTCTAGGTTTGTCATGCCAACCACTTCCTTCTTTTCTTTTTTAATAAATTTGTCTTTCAATTGGAGTAAATTCTTTATGATATTTAATTTCTGCTTCTCGTCTTGCTTTTACTGCATCCTCAAAATCATCAAATCTTCCAAGGTTATAACACTTTCTGTATATATTTAATGAAGCTTTCCATTTTACTCTATCTTTATCCCATGTCACACCAACTACTCCAGATGTATTATTACTTTGTATTCCTCTGTTTACGCTACTTTCAGATGGGCAAACTGATCTCAAATTTTCATTAAGGTGATTTAATTTATTTCTGTCAATATGATCAACATATTCATCATCTTTGGCATCCATAAGATATCTATGTAATAATAATTTTTCTTTATTTCCACTTCCCATAACATAAGAATTTTTTGCATCTAAGGGATTTTGTGAACGCCAATTATATTGTCTTGCTTTGTCCAATTTATCTAATGATATTAAGGCTCTTCCAATTTCCTCATATTCGCTATTTAATAATATAATTTCTGCATAATCATCAAATACATCTATTTTATTTTTATCCTTAAAAGTATTTAACAATATTTTACCATAAAAACATATCTGATTTCTGTGTCTTCCACATAAATATTTTCGAGCAATTTTATTGAAACACACATTATCGTCTGAATTACATATTTCACATTTTCTAATAATACTCTTTTTCTTTCGAATTTGTATTTTCCCTAAACCTGGATGTAATAGTTTATATATTACTTGAGGATTAACAGATTGATGCAACAGTTTGGTAATTGGTCTATCATTAGTTTTATATAATTTCCCTACTCCTCTTACCGTCATGCCCTTTTGAAGATATAGTTGTTCAACATCCTCCAATAATATATCTTTCCTAACTTTACCTTTAATTATTTTTTCCTCCTCTCAATTAATGCATACTAATTTCTGTCATCTCGTGTCTTATTTTTCCTTCCCAAGTTGGAAAGCGAAGTCCATAACTACCATTTGAGTTCTTAGAGACTTCAAAATAACCGACCGTCACTATTTTCCCTGTAATTAATTCTGGTTGCTTGTAGTACGTTTTACGCTCTTCATCTGAGAATCCTGAACCACAATTACATTCGTATAATTTACCTTCATGTTCAAATTGAATTGTAATTGCCCCAAGCATATTTTCATATTTTCCGGTGCCTTCTAAAACTTCTAAACAGCGAACATCTGCATTATTAAATACTTTAACTTTTAATATTACATCACTTCTTTTACAAACGTAAGGCATATCTATATTAACCATCAATCCCTCTAAACCTTGTTCTGTTGCCCAAGACATCCATTTCCCTACTTCGTTTAAATCACCTCCAATATATAAAGATTTAACTTCTCTACAATGTGGAAGATCATATGTTTCAAATATATTACTCAATCTTGATTTTCTTGCTACACATTTACTTAACGATTTACCATTTTGAAATTCTTTGAGGTCTAATACATCAAAAATATGAAATATTAATCCAGTTTTATTAGTGCCTTTACTTCTAGCTTTACTTGTTGTTTCGGCATAAACTTCAATCGTACTACCTTCTATATCTGCAATTAATTCTCCATCAAAAACAATGTTATCTATTGGTAAGTTAAAAATATCTGATTCAATTTCTTCAAGTCCTGAATATTGCTTTCCTTGTCTGGTGAATGATTTTACAACACTATTATCCTTAATTACCACAACTCTATTGCCGTCCTTCTTCTCACTCACAACGAAATCACCTTTAATTTTATGTTGATGTTCTTCAAACTTCTTAGCCAACATTACACTAAATGTCTTTATAAATCCATCACCGTAAACTTTGTTTAATGTCCCTTCTGTGAGGCCCAATGTTAAATCCTTAGAAACAATTTTAGTATATAAATCTCTTAGATTTTCTGGTTGTGATTGAATAAAGTGTTGCACAAATATAATGTCTTCATCTCTGCCTGAATTATGTACTTTAAGATAATCCATTACTTCAATAATTGATAATGTATTTGTTTCTTTAGGAAGTTTTAATTTTTTACTGATTTTCTTCTTACTTAAACCAGTTAAGATAAATGGATCATATACAAATTTCATTACCTCTTTAAACAAATAATTATTTTTATTTGCCAATAATATTGCTTCCTTATCATTCCTACCACTAGTCGCTTGAAGTTGCTCTACGATTGCCAATACTTTTTCCATTCCAATCTCTCCTTCTTTCTAATAAAATTTAAACCTCATTTGCTCCTATACATAATATATCATACAAACAAGGTCATTGTCAAATAATTTTATTTTATACTTTATAATTTACTTAAATAATTACTTAACAATCTTCTTATATAAACATTTACCGCCATCTCTAAATCCCATAGTAAATCCTAATTTTTTTAATCCATATTCATAAACATCTCTACGCCTATTGTCATTCCATCCTATTCTAATATAATCTCCATTTTTACAGAAATCAGAATTCTCAAATTTAATAATCTGATTCTTAGCCCATATTAACCCTTCCAAGCCGCATTTACCAGTTTCATTACCTATTAGTACATCTTTTTCTTCTGATAAAAATTGCCGGATATGTTTTTTCTTATTTGCAATTGCTAAAAATATTGAGTATTCTGTACACTTGCTAAATTCATATTTGTTGAAGCATATTATAATTGTTTGATTATTAGTTAATCTATATGTTTTATAATATCCAAAACTACCATAATATCCTTCATATTTTATTTCCTCAAAATCTTTCATTTTTCTCCTTTCTTATGAACTCACAAGTTGATTTGATAATATTTAATTCCACCACAATTGCGACAAATTCCCCATACTAGTATCAAAACGTCCTGCAAGATACATATTATCAATATAAGGATTATCAACACTCAATTTCTCTTTTAAACATTTTTCTTCCTTCTCGATCTCATCAATAAAACTATCCCAATTATAACTTATAAACTTGATAAATAATTCGTCATTACCCCTTTCTCTAAATCTCCTAATCCATTCATCTTTCATTGATTTGTCAGGATAAACCATAAAGAAATTAATTTTATTCTCATTTAATGCTTTCCTCACAATATCATGACTAGACACAAATATTACATCTACTTTACCAATATTATCTTTAATATGTTTGATATAATTATCAGGGAAATTAGGATTTCTTTCTTTTGTATTATTTCCATTATCATCTTTAATCCAACTGAATTGACTTGAATCAGAATCTAACATTGTATAGGGTTTACCATTATAATTATTGAACATGTTGGATTTCCTACAAGCAGGGAAAGCACTTACTATAATTGTTGGTTTGTAATTCATTTATCAATCACCACTTTTTATTTTATTATTTTAGTATTAAATACAGTTTGCTTTTTAACAGTCATATCAAACTTAGTTCCACAATCTTCACATGTATGACTAGTATGATCGAATGAATATTCTCCAAAAGCAGATGACATCCAATAATTATTAAATCCCATTTCAAATTTCTTATCACATTTAGGACATTTGGCATAATCTATAGTTCGTGACATTTATCCATCAATCCCTTCCACATTAAAATCACCATATTCCATATTTTCATCTGATAAACATTTCTTAACAACAGGATATCCTAATTCCTTTAATAATCTAATCCAATCTTGATTAGAAATTCTATGTCCTTCACAAAAGAAATCTTCACCAAAATTTACTTGCAATACTTCAAAATCACCTGATTCACAAGTAATTAATTCTATAAATGGTTTAATCATTTATTTATCCTCCCTTTCAGTAGCTGTAATATTGAAATTATTTATAATATAATCTTTTATTTCTTCTTTAGAGAATATTTCTTCAATTTTATCTATAATTTGATCCAATCGTTGTTTAGTT
>Ga0209728_1001808_pt1 | contig 12097 bp, 16 predicted proteins | sample RifGroD1_FD_183997 | JGI IMG/M metagenome (GOLD analysis project Ga0209728, IMG submission 183997) | Groundwater microbial communities from Rifle, Colorado, USA - Groundwater D1 (SPAdes) (version 2) | ecosystem: Environmental > Aquatic > Deep subsurface > Groundwater | place: Rifle, Colorado... | reverse complement strand
TTTTCTTGATGAAGAATTTGGAAAAATAAAAGATTAATTTTTTAACACATACCCCTTACCACGAAGAGTTTGAATGTAGCTTCCACTAATTCCATTTTCCTCAAGTTTATCACGCAGTCTTTGAATAGTTTTGGCTATGGCGTAAAGTGAGAAGTTTTCCTCTGTGTCAAAGATAATATTTCCAAGATCGTCAACTTGAGTAACCGTGTTTGAATTTTTAATTAAGTTAAGAAGAACTTTTTTCTCTGTGTTTGTTAAGTTTTCTATAGGTTTGCCAAATAGTTCTGGGATTAGACCGTTGTAACCGAAAGGTTTTTCAAATGATGGAATACCTAACTTTTTGTAAAATTCTTCAGATTCTTGGATTAATCTTGCCTGTTCCTTAATTCTGATACCCTTAAGTGTTGGTATGTAATTTTTGTTTGACTCATATTTTTGTAAACACACAGGACTTACGCATTTTGACAAACTATAAGTTGGTGGTTTAAACTTTGTGGTAAGAATGGTGGTGATATAAAAAGTGGGGATAAAATGCAATAAAGAGCTGTATTGTCAGTTTTTGATTGCTTCTCAAAAGGAGTTTGGTGCTACTAATCTTTCTTCATTTAAGTCAGGTGTTAGTCATGACAATGTGACTAGATGGTTAACTAAAACTAAGTTAACACCTAATGTTTTGTGGGAACATACTAAGGGTTTGGTTGATATGGATTCTGGATATTTACTTCTTGATGATTCAGTTTTGGACAAAACATTTAGTAATAAAATTAGTCTTGCTAAATGGATGTATTCTGGAACAACACATAGGCTCACTAAAGGAATTGACTTAATAAATATGGTCTGGACAAAAGACAACAAACACATTCCAGTTGACTTTAGAATTTATTCAAAAACAACTGATGGAAAAACTAAAAATGATCACTTTAGAGATATGGTTCTTTTGTCAATTCATAGAAAAATGAGAGTAAAAGCATATCTTTTTGATACTTGGTACTCATCAGTCAATAATCTTAAATGGATGGATAAATTTAATTTGAAGTATGTTACATGGCTTAGAACTAATAGGATTGTTGATAAAGGAGAACACATATCAGAAAAACAAATTCCAGAAGAAGGCCTTGTTGTTCACTTAAGGGCTGTTGGTTTTGTCAAAGTATTTAAGTTTGTATCTCCCAAAACAGGAGACATTGAATATATGGCCACAAATGATATCAACATAAAAACCTTGGACATCAAAGATGTTGCTGCCAAAAGGTGGAAGGTTGAAGAATTTCATAGAGGTCTAAAACAAACAGTTGGAATTGAAAGGTGCCAAGCAAGAAACCAGAGAAGCCAAAGAAATCATATCTTCTGTTCCATACTAGCGTTTGTTGCCCTAGAAGTTAAAAGAATAAAAACTGGAGTCACTTGGTATCAAACAAAAAGAGAAATTATAAAGGAATCTATAGGACAATATCTCACTAACCCCACAGTTAGCTTTGAATTTGGTTAAATTGCGTAAGTCCTGTGTTAATCAAACACGACAAATACTATTGCCATTGCAAAAATATTTTGAAAAGAGAAATATTGACGGGACCACTAAACTAACAATGGAAGATTTTATTGCACGAAAATATAGGCCAAATGATATACAAAAACTAAGTACAGATACACAAAAGATAGCAAATATACTTAATGATCTCTTTGAAGCTAGGAGGGCAAATGTACTAACTCCATCAGGTGAAGAGTTGATTGCCTTTTTCGAACAAATAGCCGATCGAGCTTTAGGAGAAACAACAAATCCATTAGAGATGATTATGGTTACTTGTCCGCGTTACAACGAAGATGGTTTAAGTGAGACTGCGGACGCTTATCTTTCTGGATTACCACGCCTCACATCAATTTTTACCAAATACGAAATTCCGTTTCGTGGTTATATTCTTGTGGATGATGCAGAGGAACGAGTCGCGAGTGGAGAGTATCTTAGTCGACTTGGTTTAACGACAGAATCATATAAAAAGGAATGTAAAAGAAATGTGGAAGCAATTAGTCGCGTCTTAACAGAAGATGATAGATTTGCACAAGTATCTGTACAGGCTTTCGGGGAGATGTTTCCTGACTTTATAAATACGGTTGCCAATTTAGAAAGACAATTGTTTAAATTAACAAAGGAAGATTACGAATTGAGACTTTCGTTGGCTGGGATTGCACATTCGCGATTGGCTAGGCATACAAAAATTCTGGGTGGTCAATGTGACTTTTCTGATTCAATGTATTTAGCTATTCATTATTCATGGCGTTGGGATATTTATGTCGTTTATATCCAGGCTTAAGGAGTAACAGTTTTATTGTTAACTATAACTCACCTAATGTTGGGCAATTTAATACGGATTTATTGTCGAAGTGTATTAAAGGAAGTCCTTTGCCAGAAGACTTAAAAAATATTCCTGTATTCCAAGTCAAACTTTATTAAATTTATGAGAATCTATTTTAGGAAAACATTAGAATATAACCCACAGCGTGTAGGGCTTTCAAAGTATGAAAGTTACGAAGCAATTACTCGTCAAAAGAGATCTCCTGATATCGTAGTTTCAGAATCATCTGAGTACTTTAATCTTCGAACATACTGCTCTAGTTTAAAAAGATGTAGGCATACCGCAGAACTTATGTCATTTGGGAAGATAACAGCACTTAATGAATTGAGAGAGATAAAATTCTCTTTACATAGTCTGGTAAGCAGTCAAGAATTTGAAAAATATGGACCGTCTTTAATTAGAGAAAAATTTATTAAAGGCTTTATAGATGATTCATTATTGGAAACAAGAAAACAAATACAAAAAAGAATTTGTAAAGCATTGGAAATTATTACTCAGGGAACAGATGATAAACTTGTTGTTTCACACAGTTTTACAATGAAAATGTTTGAGGCATATTTGAAAAATGATTTAGATATTTTTAAACATCCATTCCTAATTTCCAGAATTATTCATATTCAGAATGAGACATATGCTTTCGGTAAAGGATTTGAGGTAGAGATAAACAAGTTATGATAACTGAAATAGAAAATCGACGAGGCCAGGAATTGAAAAAGAACCTTTATTTTATTCGTCATGGACAATCTGAAGCTAATATAACCCTAACTGGGGGAGGAGATCCTTCTCTTACTAAATCGGGAGTGGAACAAGCAATAGTTACAGGTAATGAATTAAAGCAACATTTTGATTCGATGGGGTGTGCACCTGTCGCATTTATACACACAGGAACAATAAGATCGATGCAAACTTTAGAAAAAATATCTGAATTTTTTGGAAGTGATTTGACACATATAAAAATGGCAGATTTTCAAGAGAGGGGATTGGGAGAGTACGAAAAAAAAGATCTAGAGAATATATTAAAAGTGCCAGAATTGGCAGGATTATATGAAAAGTTTGGCCCATCGTGTGTTTGGTTCTTAAAATCAGAGGATAAAGGTATAGAACTATTATCTGCAATGTATGAAAGAATCAAAAAAGGAGTATTAGATTTGAGGATTAAATATGAGAGTTTGCCTATAATTGTTATAGGACACGCGGGTTCAATGAAGATTGCTCGTAGAATTTACGAATCAGATAACGCTGAGAATCTTGCAGATTATCTTGCAAGTTTTGTCCCTAATAATTGTGAAATATATAAATTAGGGTAAAATAGAAGTTACATTTATATAAAATATGAAGAAGAGAGTTTTACAGGGGATGAGGCCGACAGGAAAGTTGCATTTGGGTAATTACCTCGGTACTGCAAAGGGCATGCTTACTTTGCAGGAAGATCCTGCATATGAAACTTATTATATGGTAGCTGATCTTCATGGTATAACCACACCTTTTGATTCTAAAAGGATAGGACCTGACGCTCGAAATGTAATGATTGACTATTTATCAATCGGACTTGATCCAGAAAAATCCGCACTTTTTATTCAATCTGACTTGGCAGATCTCCATGCCCAACTTGCATTCTATTTTTCTTCCATGGTAACAGTTGCTAGAATGCAACATTTACCAACTTTTAAAGAAAAGGTCAAACAACACCCAGATCATGTAACTATGGCACTTTTAAATTACCCAGTTTTAATGGCGGCTGACATTTTAATTTATAAAGCAGAAATGGTCCCCGTTGGACTAGACCAAGAACCTCACTTAGAAATTGCAAGGGAAATTGCAAGAAAAACGAATGATATCTATGGAACCAATTTTCCGGAACCAAAAAGATTTGCAACAAGTGGAGAATATGTGCCTTCATTAACGGGAGAGGGAAAGATGAGTAAGTCTGTTGAAGAAAGTTATATTTCTTTAACAGATTCGTTAGATGAGATAAAGAAGAAACTTGCTGGCGCCCCAACTGATAGTGGAAAGGGAGAGAAAGTACCTGAAATTGGAGGTGTAGCAAATTTACTTAAATTTGTAGAACTTTTTGAAGGAACAGATGCTCGTAAAAATTACGAGCAAGCGTACAAGGGACAGGGTATAGCATATAGGGAACTTAAAGAAAATTTAGCTAATGCAATTTTTAAAGAATTAAAACCAATTCAAGAAAAAAGAAAAGAGTTGGAACACAAAACAAGTTACGTTGATGAGGTAATCAAAAGTGGTGCAGAAAAAGCCCGTAAAATTGCAAGTGAAACCGTAAAAGAAGTCAAAGAAAAAATGGGATTACTTTGATATTAAGTCGTCTAGAATTAGGACTTCAATTTCTTTAAATTTCTTTAAACCTTTGTCATTAGTCAAAAAATATTTGCAATTATTCTCAGTTGCAAGAGCCAGTTGATATGCATCGGGTAAATTTATATCTAATTGAGCTCTAATTTTTGCAGCTTGGATAGCTGTACCGTAATTAGGAGAAATAAGTGAAAAATTTGGCAACTGATTAACAAGTTCAATATAAATATTGATTAGAATTTTATCATTGTTTTTGATTGGTTGTACCAATATTTCACTTAAAGTAATTATTGATGATATAGCTGTTATTTTCCCGACTGAAATTTCATCAAATACATTTTGGATAACCTTTTTATATTGTTTGTTGTTTTCAACAATGTAGATAAAACATGGTGTATCTAAAAAATACGATTGTTTCATTGAAATTTTCTGTCTTGCCTCAAATTTTTAATATATTTTTCAATATTAATACCATCCCAGGCGTCAGTATTTATTTGGCTCAAATATGTTCCCCAAAGTTTAGGAGCAACCTTAACATTAACTGTTTTTTCAAGACTGTCGATATTCCAAATCAGGTTATCCCCAGCAGATAGGCCTAGTTTATTTATAATATAGGCAGGAACTGCAGTTTGGTTAGATCTACTTAATGTGGTCTTGTAGGTTTGTAAATTCATATATTACAAATGATTATATAAAAACATTTGTAATTTGTCAACATACAAATTTTCATAAATTGCAATTTAGGAATTAAAAATGGGACTTGACTAAAATATACATTTTGTATATTATGTACAGAACATGAATATTTATCCTAAAACATTCACTGCAACTGAGCTTAAAAATAATCCATCTGAGATTCTAAATCTTGCCATTTATGGTGGTTATGAAGTAATGATTGAAAAATATGGCGAAGAAGTTGTAAAAGTTGTTCCTATTATGAACCCAAGGCCTAAAAAAGATTATAGAAAAATTATGGCTAGATATTTTGGTTCAATTCCTGACTTTCCAGAAGTTTACAAATTTAGAACTACAAGAAAAAATGTCAAAATATTTGATTGATACAAATGTTATTGTAGATTTTTGGCGAGGTAGAAACTCCGTAAGAGATTTTTCATTCGATCGTGTTTCAATCAGTGTATTGGTTCTCTCTGAATTATACGCAGGAGCAGAGAAAAGTACTAACCCTACAAAGTCAAAAAGCCAAATTGAGGATTTTGTAAAAGATTATGACATTAAAATTATTAATATTGATACAAATATTGCTAAAATTTACGGATTAATCAGAGCAACTCTTGAAAAAAAAGGAGAGAAACTTGAAGATTTTGATTTACTAATTGCCTCAACTGCAATTGCGGAAGACAAGATATTGGTAACAAATAATACAAAACATTTTCAAAGAATAAAAAATTTAAAAATTATAAAACCTTCATAAATAAATGTGTTAAAATTGCTTCATGGATCAAGTTTCATTTGATGATTTTGAGAAAGTGGATATAAAAATAGGAACTGTTATTGAAGCAATGGTTCCTGAGTGGAGCCATTGGGTAATTAGAATGAAAGTGGATTTAGGACCTGAGATAGGAGAAAAAACTGCTTTTTCTGGCATAATGAAATTTTACAAACCACAAGATCTTATCGGTAAACAATTTCCATTTGTGGTTAACTTAAAGCCTAAAACCATAGGACCTGATAAAGAATTATCTGAAGCAATGATGATAATGGCCACGCCTACCGGCGGGCAGGCTGTTCCAGAGGAAGATGTGGCCCCTATTTTATTTAAATTACAGAAAAAAGTAGCCAATGGCACAAGAGTTAGATAATTGATATAATCTCCAAGCATGAAACCAGAAGTCAAAAAAGAGACAAAGAAACCTTCAAAAAAACAAGTAACTGTTAAGATGAGAGTCAACATCTGGACAGTTATTTTTGGAATTTTATTAACTCTTTTTTTCTTACCTTCTGTTTTTTCTTTACTTGGTATTGGAACAACGGATTTGAAAGTTGATCTATCTACTGCACTCACAGACTTGAAAGACGAAAAAATAGAAAAGGTATCGATAGAAAAAAACAATTTAATATTAACTTACAAAGATAAAACCACCAAACTTGCTTCAAAAGAAGAAGGTCAAAGTTTTACAGATTTATTAGTTGCCTCAGAGATTGATCCTAATAAACTGCAATTTACCGTAGTTGACCAGACTTTTGCTAAGGCTATGGCAGAAGTAATTAGTATAGTTTTACCAATAATACTTCTTGGTGGACTTTTCTTTTACATGATGAAATCTCAAACAAGGGGAGCACAGGATATTTTCTCATTTGGCAAAAGCAAGGCTAAAATTTTTGCTAAAGGAAAGCAAGATACAACCTTTGCTGATGTTGCAGGAGTTGATGAAGCCAAAAAAGAGTTGGTTGAAGTTGTTGACTTCTTGAAAAATCCTGATAAATATAAAAAAATTGGAGCAAGAACACCTAAGGGTGTACTTTTATTTGGTCCGTCAGGAGTAGGAAAAACAATGCTTGCTAAGGCTGTAGCAGGTGAGGCCAATGTTCCATTTTTCTCAATGGCAGGCTCTGAATTTATGGAAATGCTTGTGGGTATTGGTGCCTCAGTTACAGGAGACACACCCATACTTATAAAAGAAAGAGATGGTGTTTGTTTAATTTCCATAGGAGAATTTGTAGATAAGTTTTACAGTAAAAATTCTGAAGGGCTAATGAAAGTAAAAGGTGTTGAGACTTTAGGTTTAAAACCCGAAGTAAATAAATTTTGGGGATCAAGATCAAATGTAAGGCCTGTCTTTGGAGGCAGTAAATGGCAAGGGGTGGACTCTGTCTATAGACACAAAGTTAAAGAAATTTATGAGATTAACTTTTTAGGAGGGAAAATTAAAACAACAGCAGACCATAGTGTGTTTGTTAGGGAATATGGTGGTATTAGAGCAAAAGAAACTAAGGATTTAAGGCCTGGAGATGTTTTAGTAAATCTGCCTATGAATACTAGAGCATGGAATTCTAAATTGAATATAACAGAACATTTTATAAAAAAGCATGAATTTCCAATAGAATCCCCACAAATTTTACTTGATTTTTGGCAAGACAATCCGGACGAGATTAAAAGTTATGAATATGCAATGGCAAATCAAGGAACGATGGCTCAGTATGCAATTGCTGAAGAAATAGGAGTATCACAAGCAACGGTTGGTAATTGGCAAAGTGGAAAGCATTTACCTCAAAGTATAAGTAAAAAGGCGATAAAACTTAGCTTTCCAGATACAGTTAAGGTAACTCCGGAACTAATGAAATTATTTGGGTATTATACAGCTGAAGGCAGAGGAACAAAAAGTTTAGAATTTACTTTTGGTTCGGACGAAATTGAATTAGTTAAAGATGTAGCGAAATTAATGAACGAAGTATTTGGTTTAAAAGATCCAAAAATAGTTTATACAGATACTAACAGTATAAGAATAATTTATTATTCTGCGCATTTAGGAAGATTTTTTACTAAACATTGCGGGAATGGAAGTCACAATAAACATTTACCTAATTTTATCTGGAGCTTATCAGGAGAATACTTCCTTCAATATCTAAAAGGGTATTGGGAAGGTGATGGTTATAGGACAAAAGAAGGTAAACTTTCAATGACTTCTGTGAGTCATCAATTAATTAAAGAACTTACTTGGCTTTGTAGTATGCATGGCATTAAAGTGGGCGTAAAACATGAGTTTCAAAAGGAAGGAAGGAGTATATTACATGGAAAACCTCTTCCTGAAACCGAGTCATGGACTTTGATTATAGGAAAGACAAGTGATCCATTTTCTGAAGGTGAAAAAGTAGGACATTTTAAAAGAGCAATAATAAAGTCTGTGAATAAAAAGAAATATGATGGTTTTGTATATGATCTGTGTGGAGTTGAAAACGAGGCTTTCTTTGGTGGAGAATCACCAACCCTTTTGCATAATAGCCGGGTTCGTGACTTATTTGCACAGGCCAAAGCCCAAGCTCCATCAATTATTTTTATTGATGAGATCGACGCGATCGGAAGACAACGTGGAAGAAGTGGTCTTGTTGGGGGCCACGATGAAAGAGAACAAACTTTAAATCAAATTTTAGTTGAGATGGATGGATTTACTCCAAATGAGTCAGTTATAGTTTTAGCTGCTACCAACAGGGGAGACTTGCTTGATCCTGCATTACTTCGCCCCGGTAGATTTGACCGAAGAGTAACTTTAGATATGCCTGACAAAGAAGGAAGACAAGCAATTTTGACAATTCACTCTAAAGGTAAAACCTTTGGCAAAAGTATTAATTGGGCAAGGATAGCAGATAGAACTGTTGGATTTTCAGGAGCTGATCTTGAGAATATGTTAAATGAAGCAGCAATTGGAGCAGCAAGATTAAATAAACCTGAAATTGATATGACTGACATTGAAGAATCAGCCACAAAAGTAAAATTAGGTCCTGCCAAGAAAAGATTGCAAAGTGCAGAAGATAAAAAAATTACCGCCTATCATGAGGCAGGGCATGCAATTGTTACCCATTTCACTAAAGGCATGGACCCTGTTCATAGAATTTCAATTGTTGCTCGTGGCATGAGTTTGGGACATACTTTAATTCCACCAGTAGCAGATAGAACTCACGATACTAAAACTCGGCTTCTTGATCAAATTACAGCTATGCTTGGAGGACGAGCTGCAGAGCAGTTTGTTTTTCATGAAATGACCTCAGGAGCTAGTAATGATATTGCCAATGCTACAAGAGTTGCACGAGCCATGGTTATTGAGTGGGGGATGAGTTCATTGGGGCCTGTTAATTTTGGGCCAGATACAAGTTCTGGAGAGTTTGGACAGACTGATTGGTATCAAGAAAATGCAGCTAGCCCTGCTATGCAAGAAAAAATTGACAATGAAGTTAGACATATAATGGAGAACGGCTTAAAAGAAGCAGAAAAATTAGTCAAGAAATATAAGTCTAAGTTAGACTTGGTTGCCGAAGAACTTTTAGTAAAAGAAACTGTTGACAAAGATCAATTTGAAAAAATTGTAGGTAAAAAGATAAACGGAGAAGGTATGGGAATTTTAAAGGAAGTTACTTCCCAAAAAAGCTAGTCCTATAAACCTTACAGTCTTGCCAATCAAGACTGCTGTAAAGAACTTTTTTAATGAATAATGCGTAACTCCTGCAAAGATTCCAGAAAGATCAAAAATAGGGTTGGGGACAGTTGCCAGAACTAAAATTGTTACAAATCCATTCATATTCATCCACTTTTCAATTTTTTTATAATGTTTATTTTCTTTGATAGCCACTGATCCTCCGTATCCTGCCAAATATCCTGTTAATTCACCAATTGAAGCCCCAACTCCAGAAAAGATACCAACTAAAAGTGGGTTATAAATTGATCCACCCACAAAGGTGGCAATCAAAGATGGGGTAGGAATAATTATGGTTGCGCTTCCTACAAGATTAATTAAAAATATGCCTAAATATCCAAATTCAGTAAGTTTTGCTAACTCATTTCTAAATAAAACAATAACAACACTTATTAAAACTGAAATAATTATGAAGAAATATTTAATTATTTTGTCTTTATTTTTACTAAACCAATTTTTTATATTCGAAAAGTCCATTATCTATGATACCATATTGACAAACAATATACATTGTCATATTATTAATCGTGAAGTACATTGAATGGAATAGAGATAAAAACGAGAGCTTAAAAGAGGAGAGGGATATCTCATTTGAGGAAATATCAGAAGCTATCACAAGCAAAAAGATTTTAGATGCTTTTGATCATCCAAATCAGAAGAAATATCCTAAACAACGAGTTTTTGTAGTCGAAATTAGAGATTATGCATATTTTGTAGCCTATGTTGAAGATGACAAAAAGATATTTTTAAAAACAATATATCCCGATCACCAGTTAACAAAAAAATATTTAAGAAAATGAAATACTTTGAACCAGACCAAGAAGAAAAAGAAATAATAAAAGCTTTTAAAGAAGGTAAGATGGTTCGTGTTAAAAATTTTAAAAAAGTTAAACTTGAACTGGAAGAAGCTGCAAAAAATACTTTAAGTAAAATAAAAAATATTAATCTGAGATTAACCGCAAAAACTTATTTTAGATTAAAAACTAAAGCTATCGAAGAAGGTATCCCATATCAAACATTAGCTTCTTCAGTTCTTCACAAGTACGCGAACGAGATATGAATAAACTAATTATTTTTGATGGGAACGCCTTGATGCATAGGGCTTTCCACGCGCTTCCTCCATTAACTACTAAAAATGGTGAGCCTATTAATGCTGTCTATGGCCTTGTGTCAATGCTCTTAAATGTTATAGAAAATTTAAAGCCAACGCACATTATTTTTTGTTTTGATGAGAAGGAGCCGACCTTCAGAAGTAAATTATTACCAACCTATCAATCTCAAAGACCTGAAACCTCATCAGACTTAATACCTCAATTTTTTAAAGCAAGAGATTTTTTTCGTGCTGCGCATATTTCAGTTTATTCAAAATCAGGCTTCGAGGCAGATGATGTAATAGGCACAATTGCAAAACTCGTAACTCGTAACTCGCAACAGTTTGAAACTGTAATAGTTACGGGGGATAGGGATATCTTGCAACTTGTAGACGATTCCAAAAATATAAAGCTTTTTATGCCTATTGCAGGGTTGTCCAATGGGAAAATATTTAAAGAAAAAGAAACCGTTGAAAGAATAGGAGTACTTCCAAATCAAATTCCAGATTATAAAGCACTTGTGGGTGATCAGTCAGATAATTATTTTGGAATACCAGGAATAGGACCAAAAACTGCCATAGGTCTTTTAGCCAAGTATAAGACTTTAAGTGATGTTTATGAACAAATAAATACGATTCCAGAAAAGTTAAAAGATAAATTATTAAAAGGCAAAGAATCAGCGAACTTGTCATATAAACTCGCAACTATTGTTCGTGGGGTTCCAATTAAATTTGATATAGAAAATTCTGACAAATGGGATCTAATTTCTGGTGATGTAATCAAACTTTTTGAAGAATACGGTTTTAAGACCTTAACTGCTAGAATAAAAGCATTAAGTAGAAAAATAGAAGAAGAAAAACAGGGGTCACTTTTTTAATATGAAAATAGCCATTGTTCATGATTATATAAAAGAATATGGTGGTGCTGAAAGGGTTTTAAAAACTCTTTCTGATATGTATCTTGAAGCTCCAATATATACTGCCTTTCGAGTTAAAGATTCTACAGCTGACAAAGAATTTGAAGGTAGAAAGATAATAGAAAGCTCCTTATCTCCCATATTAAAGATTCGGAAACTGTATAGTCCATTAAGATTTTTAATCCCCATAATTTGGGGTAGATTTGATTTGTCTAAATATGATTTAGTTATTACTTCATGTAGTTGGTATGTTACAAGAGGCTTCAAAGTAGGCAA
>Ga0209728_1001807_pt1 | contig 12101 bp, 14 predicted proteins | sample RifGroD1_FD_183997 | JGI IMG/M metagenome (GOLD analysis project Ga0209728, IMG submission 183997) | Groundwater microbial communities from Rifle, Colorado, USA - Groundwater D1 (SPAdes) (version 2) | ecosystem: Environmental > Aquatic > Deep subsurface > Groundwater | place: Rifle, Colorado... | reverse complement strand
GGATGAGGATGTAAGAAGTAAAGCTAGTAAGGTGTTTGCAGATTTATAGAATATAATCAAATATATATAATAATTTTAAAATAAAAGGGGATAAATAATTTTGAATAAACAAGGATTAATCGATGCTATTTCGGAGAAAACAAATCAAACCAAAAAGGATACAGAAGCATTTTTAACAGCTTTTACAAATACAGTAATGGATGCAGTAGTAGATGGAGAAAAAGTCTTGATTGTTGGTTTTGGTGGATGGGAGAAAAAGGCAACTAAAGGAGCAGAAGGTACAATTCAATTTGGTGATCGTAAAGGTGAAAAATGGACTTCCGAAAATTCGTTTAGAGTAAGTTTTAAAGCAGGTAAGCAGTTTTCTGATGCGGTAAAGAATTAAGTCTAAGAGAGGTCTTATACTTCAGTATATGCACCCTGATTAACCTATAACCACATACTCATAAGGTATAGTGGTTAATAAAATAAAAAAGGTGGAATTAAACTATAAATGGCTAAAGAAATGATTAAAGAAATTAAGAAAATTACACATAAACTTACTACTGAAGGTACTATTAGCATCAATGAAGATGATTCTATTGAGATAGATATACCAGATGAAGGTGTAAAAACACTACATGAACTAATCAAGAATTTTTCTGGGCAATATGTTAAATTTGCTATTCAAACTGAAGAACAAGAAGATGTTGAGTAAGTATTAGATATGTGCCTAGTAGCACCCTTGGGAACAGGTAGGATAAAGTTATCATTAATTTTTATTCTCCTACCTCTCCCTATTATATTAACAAAATAATAATTGAAAGAAGGAAAATATTATGTCCAATACGCAAAACGCCATTTCACTCAAGGAATCATTTAGATATCTTAATTTCTTAGAAAGAAATATTTCTACACTTTCACGTTACTTATCTAATACGTCCAATGCAATTAAAGTTGAGGAAATTCATTATAAGTCAAAAACTAATCCAGACACTACGGATGAAACTATTGACATGACATCTGAACGTACATACCCATGTAATATTGTTGATATCGCTTTTCTTGTTAAGCAACTTACTGATCAGAAATTACAATTATCTTTAGCAATTGAAGACGCTAAGAGAAACTTAGTTTTAGATTGGAAAGAAAACGGAATTAATTTAACTTTAGATTCTGCTGTAGAACATGCTAAGAAATCTAGAGAATTAGCAAACACTCTTAAATCTTTAGTTGATATTAAAGTGAATGAGAGTAAAAAGACTGGCAATGATTATAAGTTCAATGTTGAGGGTAATCAAGTATCTTATCGCTATGATGTAGTAGTAAAATCAACCATTGACTTTGATAGAAATAATGTAAATAATTTGTATAAGAAGTTGCTAAATAAAGCAGATACTCTTAGTATGCAGATTGAGAATGCAATGCTTCAGAATATAGTGGAGTTTGAGGGATTGTATGATATCCATGACTCTGTTGCTGAAATTATAGATCAATATATTAGTAGACGATAATTACAGATAGGGATGGGAGAATTCAACCACCTCCCTTCCTTACTTTTCCAAACCAAAGCATTCTCAAATTATTGTAAGCCGATTCGAGCCATCGCAGAATTATATAGCGGTGAATATTCAAAACTCAAATAATGCAGATTTGTACTTTGTGCAGAAGAATTACAATTTAACATCTGGAAATGATGTATATTAAATATACATAAACAAGAATAAGTCGTTAAACGCTTTCATTAGTCGTTAGCTTCACAAATACGATAATTCTATATTACATTAGTACAATATTCATTAATAGCACTAAACGCATCGCTATGCATGTTCTTTATAGAACAACAAGAAAAATGATTTAAATATAATCATAATCAAATATTTTTGATTGATAGATATAAAAAGAAATTAAAAACATAAATGGTTCCGTGGTTAGAGATGCTTTGGTTGATATAACAAAATTAACGAGAAGAACGGCAATTCCTCTCTTGTGTCAAAACTAAAAATATGTAGTTAGGGCGTTTTCTCAGGACGCAATTTATTTGGAGGATTTCTCACCCTCCCTATTCAACAAAAATATCTGTCACGGGTGGGCAGATTGTAATAACATTAGAAATTGGAATGGACGAGTGCCTTTCCTATATCATACTAGATAGGTTTTGCAGTATAACCTAGATAAAAACTGCATTAATAAGGATAGAACCCGCCACGCCTCTTAACAATGTGCACCCAGGCGGGACATTTTATATACCTCTCCCCCTATTCTCTTTTACAAAAGGAGGATTTTTTATTATGGAAAAATTTAATATTGAAGAAGAATATACTACTTGCCCTGCCTGTGGAATGAATAGATTTTGGCTAAAGTTTTATTGTGGTAAAGTTATTCATTTGTGTTCTGATTGTGGATATTGGGAGGAAATTTAATAAATAGTATATCACAATGGTCGATTTGTGATAATTAATTTGAAAATAATTTTAGATTTGAGGTTATTAATGGATAAAAATCTAATTGATATATGTTATAAAAAGCGAAATAAAGAAATAACTGATAGTTGGGATGAATTAGCCAACGAGCATGGATATCATAATGGTGAGGCATTGAGATGTGCTTTTAAGAAATATCGTAAAAACAAGGGCGAATTACCTAATAAAGATGTCGTTAAGGAAGTTGCTATAGACAATAAAATTTCTGATTTAGAGTTAAAGGAAATTAATATTAAAAAAGAGCGTATTAAACTTCAAACTGAGAAAATGAATTTAAACCAAATGCTTAAAGAAGAAGCTAGATACGAATTGTTTATTGAGAAAGCAATTGAAGCAATCAATAATTCTGTTCCTCTCTCCCCTCCTATTATACATATTAAAAATAATGAAAATGTCTATAGAGATGGTGTTTTAGTTTTCTCAGATCAACATTATGGCAAGGATTTGGAAATTAAAGGACTTAGAGGAGAAATACTTAATAAATATAGTCCTGAGATATTTGAAGAAAGAATGTGGCAATTATTAGAGGAAACTATTTCTATTTGTAACAAAGAGAATTTTACCTCTATTAAGGTTTTAAGTCTAGGCGATGAACTTGAAGGTATGATTAGAATAGGTCAATTAATGAATCTTAGGTATGGAGTTATAGAATCAGCAATTAAATACTCCTACTTTATTGCTAGTTGGTTAAATGAATTGAGTAAATATATTTCAGTTGATTTTTACTCAACATGTGGTAATCATACAGATTTAAGATTATTAGACAACAAAAAAGGCTCGTTCCCTCATGAAAATATTTCAAAAATTATTGATGTATTAGTTGCTGAGATCCTTAAAGATAATATAAATGTTACTATAAATAAAAATGAGATAGATAAGATATATGTAAATATTCAAGGATTTAATATTTTAGGTATTCATGGTGAAGAGAAAGATGTTGCTCAGAGTATTAGAGATTATAGTTTTATTTATAATGAGAATATTGATTACGTAGTTTCAGGTCACAAACATCATTCTAATAGTTCTAATATTGGGATGTCTAAAGGTTGTATAGGTGTAGGCAGTATAATTGGATTAGATGATTATTCGATACAATTGAAACGCATTGCCGATCCTAGTGCTACTTTTGTTGTGTTTGAAAAAGGCAAAGGGAAAACAATTGAATATAATATTAAATTAGATTAGAGGTGTTTTAATGGATTATAAGGTAATACTTAAACCTTCTATCGCAAGAACACTATTACATAATGGTAATCCCATTGTGGATATTAAACCAAATAAGTATAAACCATTAGAATCTGTTTTTGTGTTTGAGAACACAGAAAAATTCAGAAATGATTTGACTGCTATTACAAAATAGCGGTCTTTTTATTTATAAAAAAATTCGTAAAAGAAGGAGATGTTTATTTTGAAAAAAGAAAAAATTTCTGGTATTTATAAGATCAATAATTTAGTTAATGGAAAGATATATATTGGAAGTGCAGTGGATATATATAAACGATGGAGGGAACATAAAAATAGGCTAAAATTAAACAATCATGAAAATATCTACTTGCAAAGATCATATAATAAACATGGAATTAATAATTTTATATTTGAAATAGTTGAAGTTGTTAAAGAAAAAGGAAGATTAATAGAAAGAGAACAATATTGGTTTGATTTGTTAAAGCCTTATGAACGTGAAATTGGCTATAATATATTACCAGTGGCAGGTAGTCCATTAGGACATAAACACTCGGAAGAAACTATTAAAAAGATTAAATTAGCTAAACAAAATATTTCAGATGAAACAAGAGAAAATATGAGATTAGGTCATGCCAGCGAATGTATACCTATATTTCAAATAGATATGTCTGGGAATATTATTAAAGAGTGGGATGGAGCTAGAGATGCGTCTAAAAAATTAGGCATAAAACAAAATTGCATATGGGCATGCTGTCATCATGAAAGATTGACATATAAAGGATTTATATGGGTACTAAAATCAGAAATAGATGATTTTAACATAGACAATTATGTAAATGTAAATACTCAATCAAGAGCAGTTGTACAAACGGACAATGATTATAATATAATTAAAGTGTGGGATTCTGCTCATCAGGCTCAGATTATTGGAAAATTTGATTGTTCTAGTATTCTAAAATATTGTAAAGGTAAAATTAAAACATGTTATAACTACAAATGGTTCTACAAAGAAAACTACGAAAACGATTTCGGGAAAATCACTTTTAATATAGATTAATAAATGATTTTATAATCAAAAATCATCGATACTCAGGAGAACCAAGTCAAACAGTTAGTATTGTTGGTGATAAGGGTTTTCTATGTGCTTATGATTGTAGATTAAACTAGATTAATAATAAAATAACTGTCCGAAAGGTAATATACATATGGAAATATTAATTCCTCAAGATAAAATTATAGAAGAGATGAAATTAACTTCTGCCATAAGAGATAGAAGGATTTTTATAAACGAAGTTATAGATACAGATGTTTCATTTAAAACAGTATATTTCTTAGATAGAATTGTTTCATTGGATAATAAATCTAATATTCCTATTTTAGAAAGAGAAAATATAGAAATTCTGATAGATTCACCTGGAGGTAGCATAAGTTCTGGTTTGAGTATAATCTCTAAAGTAGAAGAATTAAAAGACATGGGATACAAAATTATTACAACTGATCAAGCAAATGCTTCATCAATGGCTTTTATGCTACTTATAGTTGGTTCTGAACGCAGAGCTTACAGATATAGTGACTGTTTAGCTCATCAACCATCTCAATGGACTGGTGGCACACTTCAAGATTTAGAAGATGAAGTTTCAGAATTAAAAAGGTTATGGATTTTAATGAAAATGTTGATTATTAAATATACCAAAATTCCTGAATCTAGATTAGACGAAGTTAAAGAAAAGAAACAAGATTGGATTTTAACTCCATATCAAGCTTTAGAGATGGGATGTATTGACTATATAATGTAATTACAAGGAGAATTAATATGTGTGATAAATGCTCTGAAACAAATAAAGAAGAATTAACACAATTGGCAGAAATACAAACAAATGAATCAGATGCCCCTCTTATACTTTGTGAACCACTAGGAATTTCTACGGATAATCTTGCCGAAGATTTGCAATTTGATGCAATAGAATTTAAAAAAGGATTAAAGGATTCTAGTTATTTTTCTGGAATGTACACTGGTTTTATCAATGCGGGTATTCCAGTAGAAGATAGTATTTCTTTGATAATTGGCAAGTTAAATTTAGAAATGAATATAAAATTAAGCGAAATTACTTCTAAAACAAATATCGAAGTTAGTAAAAATTCGTCATTGAATTCTGATAAACAGGGTTTATAAATTTAATTAAATTATAATTAATTGATTGGAGACAAAACTTTGAGTAATAAATTAACACTTGAAAGTATTTTTCAAGTTATTGATAATCATATTGAATCAGAAACTCAATTTATGTTTGTTACTGATAATGATTTGGCAGAAATTATTTGTGAATACGTTGCTGATAATTATGATTTAATTGACGAGGACATGGAATTAAGTGATGAGTACAAAGATTATTATGTAAGTTTATACATTGATGAAGATGGAATGCGTTTTATTTGTGAAACAGCTAGGTGTTTAGATGGAAGTTATAAATACTCAGATGCACTAAATGATAGTGTTGACTATTTTATTTGTAATGATATGAGTGAATATGAAGTAGATAAGTATTTGTTAGGTGATTATTGTACTTGGTCGTGGATTGAAGTTGTTTGTGAGGATAATTGTAACGTCTGTGACGAATGTAGTCAATGTGTTGGTTGTGATGAGCATTGCGGTATGGGAAATCATGATGAATTATTTGTTGAAGAACAAAAAGATAATGAAGAATGTTATTGTTCAGAGTGCAACGAAGACCGTGAAGATGATATGATTACTGAATGTCTTGATATGGTATTTGATCCAGATACATGTGTTGATTGTACAATTGATAAAGTTATTGAGACTTTGTATAAGTTTAAAGAATTAGGATATTTAGAGGCTTTAGAAGCTATGGAAGATGATGAATTTGAGGAAGACAGCGAAGAAAAAGTTGTTAATGTCAATATAAACATTGATAGTTTGGCTGTAAATACTAATGATGCTAGGGATCTAATTGATCAACTACATAATTTTGTAAGGATAAGTAATTAATTTAAAAGTTAGATTTTATGGGAAAATATTTGTAGGTGTTTAAATACCTCTATTTTATAGTAGAGGTATTAACTATGTCTATAAGTAAATAAATTGAGGAGAAATTTAATATGGCAAAAAACCAAAAGAAAACAAATGTGAAAATAAAACGCAACGAAATAACATGTAGTAAATGTGGACTGATAAAAACAGCGAATATTAGCAACTTTTTTAAGACAACAAGTCCTTTATATCAAGAATTTTTTCCAACATGTAAAGACTGTGTTTATGAATTATATAATTCTTACATTCAGTCTGGGTTAAATTCAAGAGATGCTATAATTAAGATTTGTGAATTGTTAGACAGACCATATATTGATGATGTATTTTATAACACTTACGAAAAAGAAAAAGATAATCCTAATATTTTAGGAATTTATTTTAAAGATGTATCTATGCCCCAATACAAGAAGCAAGGTTTATTAAGATATGGTGATAGTATTTTTGCAAGGAATTCATTAAATTCAGCTCAAGAAATTTTCGAAGATGACACAAGAACTTATAATGAAGAGTGGAATGGTAGATATACCAAATCAGATATTGATTATCTTAATAAATACTATCAAGGTTTAAATAATGACTTTAAAATAATTACAACAAATCATAAAGATTACGCTAAAAAGATTGCACAAGCAAGTCTGGCTGTAAACAAAGCATATCAAGATATGTTAGATGGTATTTCAGGAGCAGATAAAAGATATAAAGATTTACAATCTACTTTTGATACTTTATCTAAGTCTGCACAATTTAGCGAAAGTCAAAGAGGAGCTAATGATGTGTCATTAGGTTGTTTTGGAGTTTTATTTGACAAGGTTGAAAATAAAAAATGGATACCAATACATACTCCAGTAGAAAAGGATGATTACGATAAGTTAATAGACTACTTTGCATCCATAAATAAATCAATTAAATAAGAAATGTGGTTTTAATAATGACATCATATAAAAATTTTAGTAAAAGGAGTAGAAAAGATAAAGAAGGTTCTTTTGACAATTTTGATAGTCCTTTAAGTCACGATCCAAAGAATGAAGAAACAATAGATATAGATGCTTGGGTGGAGTTTATATCCTATTACAGATATTACGTGGATGAGTTTGCAACAGATGTTCTGGGACTAAGACTCTACCCTTTCCAAAAATTAATATTAAGGTCTATGGCAAGATATCAAACATCAATGTTTATCGCTTGTCGTGGTTTAGGAAAATCATATTTAACAGCAGTTTTCTTTATTTGTATGGCAATTCTTTACCCTAATGTTAAATTAGGGATTGCCAGTGGGCAAGGACAACAGGCAAGGAACGTAATAATACAAAAAATTAAAGGCGAATTAATTAAAAATGAAAATATTGCAAGAGAGGTAACTTTCCCAATAAAAACTGGTTCAGATGATTGTGTTGTTGTTTTTAAAAATGGATCAGAGATTCGTGCTATATCTTTAGCTCAAAATAGAGGTGGAGAAGGAGCTAGAAGTTGGAGATTTAACGCAATCTTGGTTGATGAGGCGAGACTAGTCAAAGATAGCATTACAGAAGAAATTTTGATTCCAATGACAAAAACTAAACGACAAGCTGCTATTCGACACAATAAACCAGAAAAAGGAAAAGTTATATTTATATCTTCTGCATATTTGAAGACAAGCGATTTATATAAGAGATTCAGATATCACTACGATGAAATGATTGCTGGTTCAAAGGACTATTATGTGTGTACCCTCCCCTATCAAGTTGGTGTTCAAGCAGGAATGTTTGAAGAAGAGGATATTTTAAAAGAACTTAGTAAACCAACTATGACACAAGATAAATTTGATTATGAATACAATGCTGTCTTTGTTGGTTCAAGTGGAGAAAGTTATTTTCCATATGAAATCACTGAACCATGTAGAGTGTTGGAAAAATGTGAATTGGAACAACCTAAAAAATCTAATTCAGAATATATTATAGTTCATGACGTAGCATTGAGTTCAAGAAATAATTCTGATAATGCTTGTACACATGTAATAAAATTAAAATCTAAAATAAATGGAACATACACTAAAGAAGTAGTATATACAAAAACTCATAATGGCACTACGTTACCAGACCAAATGCAATTTTTACGAGAGCTATTACATATTAAATTCCCTAATACTATTAAATTAGTCATTGACATAAGGGGCAATGGAGAACCGTTGCCTTCTTTATTTTATGAAACATGGGAATATGTAGATGAAAAAACAAAACAAGTAATTGAGTTTCCACCATTGGTTTTAGATAATGATGAAAAAGCTAAAAACATTAAAGGTGCTATCCCATTAATTAGAGGAATTGCAGCAACAAATATATTAAATAATACAATGTATACATATATGAAAGCCTGTTTTGAAAATAATTCAATCAGATTAATGTTACCTTCTGAGGAAGTTGATGTTTTATACAAGACTAATGAAATTAATGTGGATCAATATGAAAAATTCATACAGACAGATTTATTGATTCAGGAATTGAGCAATATAAAGCAAGACACAAATGATAATAACAATATAACTTACGATAGAATTGTTAAAACACATAAGCGCGATAGGGCAACTAGTTTAGCTTATGGTTTGCTAATAGTAAATGAAATGGAAGAAGCAAATAGAAAAAAAGTAAAGAATGTTGTTGAAATTGATGTCAAGAAAATGTTTAATTTTCGCAAACCCCAAATCCGTAAAAGATAGGTGGTGAAAAACTATTGACTGAACAAAGTAATACTAAAATAAATGATAATTTGAATATTAACTCAAATCAAATGAACTCAACAAACAACACAAATATAATAACCGAAACAATTGCGACTAATATTCCTCTGTCTAAAGATGACTTACAGTTTCAAAAATTGATGCAATTTGCTAATCTTGCGAAATACATAAAAAGAGATTTGAATAGCACACAGCAAGTAGAATCTACTTTTCACAAGAATTTCAAAAAATCAGATGTGCTTTTATGGATGGGGAATCCACGTAAATATGAAAAGAAATTAAGAGACTTATCAAGATTCTTGTATGATAGTTCTGCTCATTATAAAAGGCTTTGTCAATATTTTTCAACAATGCTTACTTTTGATTATGTAGTCGAAGCATATAATCAACAAGAATTTAAGAAAGATAAGAAGTTTGTTGAAGATGTTCAAAAGAAATATATGAACACAATAAATTATTTAGAAGTTATGAATATTAAACATGAGTTTTCTAAATTGGTTTCAAGAATTTTTATAGATGATGTTGTTTACGGTTATGAATATAATCTTAAAAATTCATACTTCTTTGATATTCTAAACCCAGATTTCTGTGCTATAAGTAGTATCGAGGATGGGGTATATAATTTTTCATACAATTTTCATTTTTTTGATCTATATCCTAAAGAACTAGAAAGATATGCAGATGAATTTAAAATAAAATATGAGATTTACAAATCAGATAAAAAGAATAAAAAATGGCAAGAACTTGATTCAAGCAAGACTATATGTATAAAAGCAAATCAAACTGTTGATTATCCTATACCTCCCTTCTCTGCTGTGTTTGAAGATATTTATGCGTTAGAATCATACAAGGAAATTCAATTATCTAAGACAGAATTAGAAAATTATTTACTCTTAGTTGCTAAAATACCATACTTAAAAGAAGCAGGAATTAGTAATAATTTTTCATTGAGTTTAGATAAGGCAGTGGAATATTTTAATCTTATGTCAGAAAGTCTTCCTGAACAAATTGGTAGTATTTTGTCGCCATTTGACGAAATATCTGCAATAAAATTAAATAAATCTGATAAAGATTTAAATGGAGTAGCGTTAGCAGAAGACTCTATCTATAATTCAGCCGGAGTCCCAAAATTAATTTTTAACTCCGACAAAGCATCTGGCGCAGCACTAAATAAGTCAATTTTAAATGACGAATGTGTAATGTTTGATATACTTCGCCAATTTGAAAGATGGTTGAATCGTAAACTTAAAGGTGAAACAAAGAAAATAGATTTTAAAGTTTCTTTCTTAGATATAACAAAATATAATAAAGAAGATTTAGTTACGTCTTATAAAGAAGCTAGTTCTTTAGGGTTGCCAGTTAAATTAAGGTATTGTGCTTCATTGGGATTAAGTCCTTCTGATGTAATGAATTCAATGTTTATTGAGAATGATGTATTTTCTATTGTTGATAATTTTGTGCCACTTAATTCTAGTTATCAGATTAATCCTAACGATTCTAAAGGTGGAAGACCTAATAAGGGTGATGATTTAGAAGATTCAACCGAGGCAGGAGATTTACTAGATGCAAATAACCCTGATAATAGAGCATAAATAAAATATTTTTAATTTAAAGGAGATTAATTTATGAACGAGGTTTTCTATTGCTATAGTCCAAAAGTTAAAAATGAACTATTAAATATAGGTGAACGATATATAGCAAAAAATCTTCATCCTGAAACAAAAAGGTTTTATTGGTTATTTCTTATAAATAAAAATTTAATAAATTATTTAACTAAACGTAAGCAAGAGTCAGATTTAAGATAGTCTGACTCTTTTAATTTAAAAAGTAATTAATTTAAGGAGATGATAAAATGATTAATAAAAAATGGACAGTTGATGAATTAGAATTATTAAAAGTTTGTGACGGTTTAACAATTAATGAGTTATTGGACTTGTTTCCAAATAGAAGTACACAAGGAATATATGTTAAATGTTCAAGATTAAATATTAAAGTATTAAGAGAAAATATATGGACAGAAGAAGAAAAATCAATATTGATAAATAATAATAATTTATCTATTAAGGAATTATGTAAATTATTGCCCAATAGATCGTATAATGCCATCCAATCAAGATGTAATATTTTAGGTCTAGAAATAGAGAGAAAATATTCCTCTTGGTTGCAGTGGGAGTTAGATATTTTAATAAAAAATCAAGACAAGACATTGGTTGAAATTTGTAAGTTATTACCTCATAAACATCTAAACAATATCTATTCATATATCAAGTATCATAATTTATCATTTAAATATAATAGTAAAAAGTATGAAATAATAGATGGGAAAATGTTTTGTAATAAATGCCAAGAATATAAAACATATGATGAAATCAATTTTGATATAACTCGTAAAGAGTATCATACTTGTAAAACTTGCAAAAATAAAATGGGAAATATTAAAAAGTATAAAAGAAAATATAATATTAATTTAGATTTTGACAAGATGTATGATACTTATTTGCCAGAAGAATGGTATGAATTTTATTATTCTAACAGAATTAATAAATTTCCATATGAAATATCAAGAAATAATAAATATATGAGTTGTATAATTAGATATGCTATTGAGAAAAAATTAAATAAATACAGTAGAAAAGAAATAATTTCAATTGATACTAATGAATTAATAAAAATGAAATTGCGTAACATTATT
>Ga0209728_1001806_pt1 | contig 12102 bp, 14 predicted proteins | sample RifGroD1_FD_183997 | JGI IMG/M metagenome (GOLD analysis project Ga0209728, IMG submission 183997) | Groundwater microbial communities from Rifle, Colorado, USA - Groundwater D1 (SPAdes) (version 2) | ecosystem: Environmental > Aquatic > Deep subsurface > Groundwater | place: Rifle, Colorado... | reverse complement strand
AAGTTTCTGATTATAATATATTTGGTGGTAAAACTGAATCGTATAAAGAGGTTTTTGAAATGTCCAGATTGTCTGGAGAATATAATATCAACAAGTTAGTAAATGATTTATCAAATTTAGGTTATGTTGATGTGAGGACTAGGGGTAAGATTAATTTATCTTTTATTAATGATATCATAATAGATAAAGATGAAAAAGGAAAAGTAATTGATGATATTATCTTTAAGATAATTAATTTTGATAATGTTGGATATTATTTTGATTGGTATAATGGAGATGAAAAATTTATGAAATGTGAGAATGATAGATGTGAAGAAATAATAAGAAAAACAAATGGAAATATTAAATATTGTTCTGATTGTGCCAAAGAAATAAAAAAAGAACAAGATAGAATAGCAGATAAAAAATATAGGGATAAGATTAAAACGAGAAAGCTGAAAAACCTTTAAACCCTACTCCTACAATGGTTTGAGAAAAATTAAAAACAATGCTTGTAATGATAAGGTATAGTAATATAATCCCTATTATATAAGCGTTTTGGTCGATACGTAAAAACAAAAACTTAAATAAACAAAGTCCTTTATATATGAACAAAAAATAAATTCATCACTTTCCTTACTAACTAAATCATACACAATTGGCTATGTTAGTAGAAAACTTTTGCTTAAAATTGTCTATCGAGTTTTGCCAATAGGACTTGAAGATAATTTAGCATATATTATCGAAGTTTTGCTGAAAGATGCACTAAAGGGTTATAGATAATACAAAATCTCTACACTACACAACGTCGAATATGAGTAGTCTTTGGTCGGATGAAAATAGGAGACAAATATGCTGTTAGCACATGAAAAATTGCCAAACCCGATTTACAGAGGTGAGGACTTGTACTTGACCACAGCATATTCTGAACTAAACAGAGGGTAAAGAGTAGATAAATCCAATCTACTCTCCCTACTAAAATTGCTATTAAACTGTATTGGTCGATTGCAGTTTAAATATAAAATACAACAAAAACTCCAAACAAAAAAGGAGCATCAAAATATAAACATTGGAAAAAATCACAAAAGAAGAAGCAAAATACCTAATCTCTAAAAACATTATCCATCAAAAACATGGAAATTATGGAGAATCCCTAGTCGTAATAGGAAAGTTCAGTAGCGGTAGACGTAAGCAACGCTATTGTACACCACCTGTATACAATTATCTATTGAGATTACAGGAAAAAGATAAACAAGAATTATTTGATTTGGATAAAGTTAAGGAAAATCAAAGATATTTGTTTAGAGATAATAGTAATACTGTAAATAGTAATAGTGTATGTATCTCATGATAATAAATAATAAAATAAACAGCAAAGGAATGGTTCATATTGCCCGATGAACGTTTCCCTGATACAAACGTCTTAATGGAAGATCCAGAATCTATTTTCTTAAAGTCAGACAAAGTATATCTATGTGGTTATGTACTTCAAGAATTAGATAAACATAAAGAAAGTCATATTGAAGATAAAAAATATAAGGCTAGACTAGCAGGTAGAACAATAGAAAAATATGAAGATAAAGTTGTTTATTTAATAAATGAGTGTAATTTTAATCTTCCTTCATATTTTGATATTGGTTCAATGGATAATAAAATTATCTCAGTTCTAAATCAACTTTATGAAAAAAATAATAATGTTGTTGGGTTGTCAAACGATCTATTGTTTAGAAAAAAATGTAATTTGCTCATGATTCCTTGTAAAAAATTAGAAAATAACAAATCAGAGGAATTGGATTATAATGGTTATAAAGAAATTACATTAAGTGATTCAGAATTAGCATCATTTTATCTAAATAAAATTAACAGTTTTGAATTATTGACAAACGAATATCTTCTATTAAAAAATAACAAGGGGGAAATTGTTGATAAATATAGATGGGATGGAAAAGAGTTTTTTCAAGTAGTTTCTGATAGTAAGAAAAACAAACTTGACTTTACATATACTGAAAAAATTAAACCAAGGAATATACAACAAGAATTAGCATTTGATTTATTTCAGAATAGAAGTATAACCTGCAAAGTCATATTCGGTAAACATGGAAGTGGTAAAGATTTGCTTATGGCTACTCATGCGCTTTCAATGATTAAACAAGGTGTTTTTGATAAGTTGATATTTGTGAGAAATAATTACGAGGTCGCAAATAGTAATAAGATTGGCTACCTTCCAGGAGATTCAGACAGTAAGTTACTTCCTTTTGCAATGCCTTTAGCAGATCATGTTGGAGGTGTAGACGGATTAACTAAACTTATTGATGATGGCGTAATTGTTTTGCAACATCTTGGATTTATTAGAGGAAGAGATATAAAAAAATCATTGATCTATTGTTCTGAGGCAGAAAACATGACAAAAGAACATATTCAATTACTTATTAGTAGATTATCAGATGGTAGTGCTTTATGGTTAAATGGAGACTTTAAGCAAATTGATGATAAGATATTTGAGAGAAATAGTGGGTTAAAACAGGTTATAAATAAATTAAAAGGAAATGAACTATTTGGTTGCGTTGAACTTTCGATAACGGAAAGATCAAAAACAGCACAATTAGCAGATTTATTAGATTAAATAACTTTTACTCCCTCAGACTGTCTTTCTGTACGGAGTTAGGGTATGGAGTGTATTTCCATCACCTCTTTAAATATAATTCAAGGAGGGAAGTCATTATATTAATGGATTTTGGTTAGTGTAAATTAGATGATAGTAAAAATATTAATTATAAAAAACAATAACAAATAAAACACGGGTCTGGTACTAAAAGTACGCAGATACTAAAAAATAAAAGGGGATAAAATATTAATGAATAAGCAAGAAATTATCGGTAAAATGAGCGAACTTACACAAGGAACAAAAGTAGAATCTGAGAAATACTTAATGGCATTTTTAGGTGCTTTAGAATATGCAATTGAAAATAAAGAAGAATTTAAATTAACTGGGCATTTTTCTATGAAATCGGTAGAACGTAGTGCCCGCACTGGCCGTAACCCACAAAGCGGAGAAGTAATTCAAATTCCAGCAAAGAATGCAATTAAGACTTCTATTGGTAAGAAATTGAAGGATTTAGCTCTGTAAATTGTAAATTAAATAATATTTGCGCTATCAGTGTAAGTCCTTATATTCAATAGATATCTTTGAATATAAGGCAAAGCGATACATTATAATATTGAGCGTAAGGCAAATTAATAATAAAAATAAATAAAAAGGTGGAATTAACCAACAATGGCAAAATCCAAACTCACAGAAACAAAGAAAATTACACATAAATTAGCAACTGAAGGTGAATTAACAATTGACGGTAATATTGCAGTAATTGCGATACCCGATGAAGGTGTTAAGAATTTAATTGAGTTATTGAAAAATTTCTCAGGAAAATATGTTAAATTTTCTTTTACAGAAGAAGAAGTTGAAGATGTAATGGATGAGGAAGAAGAATCAGAAGATTAGTAAATACTAATAAATAACAACTGTTACTATTCAATAATCATTATAGAGTAAGATAAAAGTGATATCTTTAGAAAAGGAGATGTTTAAATTGCATGATGAAACTGTTGGTTAAAATATCTTCTCTTACAGATATGGTGAATTTGGCGATTCATTGGTAATTACCTTAACTAATCACAATAAGGTCAGAAATGGTTCCTGACGCACTCGAAAGAGTATTTGAGATGTAGGATACACCGCCCTACTATTGTGGTCTGATATCATAAATTTACATGCTTATGATAGAAAATTTAAACTTCCCTCTATAAATTGTTGTGGTGATGATTTTTTTGGAAATTGCATAAGCCAAACAGCAACAATAAAAACTTGTTTTAGGGTTTGATAAAATTAGGTCAACGCTAGTGCAATTGCGAACCTTCCCTAAAATCATGTGCATAAGTTAGTAAGTCCTTGAAATACAGGCATTGAGTATGAGGTTTATAGATGCACATTTATATTAATCATAATACAATATGGCATAGTGTCTACTGCTTAATATTGTAGCTTGAAGAAATGGTGTGACATCATTAGCTTTAGGATTGGAGTTAAGTATATTGATAACGATTTGATTATAGTATTATAGTTAATAAAATAGTAATTTGGCAGTCTCAATTTAAATTTATTTTGAGAAGAGTAAGTCCAAAATGGCTTTATTGCCGATTAGATTCCCCCTCATCACTCATTGTTTGTTCTCTATAGCGTTAATCACAGTTTTATTCAAACTTAGTAATAGAGACAAATGGCATACTCCAGTGAGATTGATGATATTAGAGTATATCAAAAGAGAGAAGGAAATTGTATAGGGGTATCGGTTTCCTTCATGATAAAGACTTAATAAGATGTAAATATAATAATGTACATCTTAGCGACATGAGAGCAAAGAGTGAGTTAGACTTAAATGTTAATAATTCACTCTCTCATGGATTAAAATGGGTAGATAGGGCAGTTGAAAAACATAAGTCCAGCCACAACAAATTGAATTGAGTTGTGATGACTCTAACAAATAAGAAAATAATATTTGAAAGAAGGAAATAAATAAATATGTCTAATTCACAAAACCCACAATCCGCAATTTCACTAAAAGAGTCCTTTCGTATATTGAACATTCTAGATCAACACACATCATCTCTCTTATCTTATATCTCAAATAAATCAAATTCATTAAAAGTAGAAGAAATCCACCTAAAATCAAAAGTAACAGAAAATCAAGATGAAACAATTGATCAAACCACAGAACGTCAATACAAATGTTCTGTAACAAATATTTCTTTTCTAATTTCTCAATTAATTAGTCAGAAACTAGAATTATCTCTAGCTATAGAAAATGCGAAGAAAGATTTATTTCTTGATTGGCAAGAAAATGGTGAAAATTTAACACTAGATACTGGTATATTATTTGCAAAAAAGAGTAGAGAATTATCTAATAATCTTAAATATTTACTTGATTTAAAACCTTCAGAAGCAAAGTCATTCGGCTCGGATTTCATTTTCAACATCGAAGGAAATCAAGTACAATACAAATTTCCAATAGAGAAAAAAGTAACCTTAGATTTTGACAGAAACGAGATTAATACTTTGTATAAATTTATGTTGAATCGTTCAAATACATTGTCAATTCAAATTGAAAAGGCAATGATGCAAGATATTGTAGAATTTATACCAATTTATGATATTTTGGCATCAACATCAGAAATTGTTGAAGAGTATTTATCTAATAATTAACCAAAGACAATTAATAAGGGGATTGTCTAACCACATTTCTCCTTATTAAAAACAACTAATCAAAAGCAAAGCAAGATATAGACTATTTTATACACATCTAAAATTAGATGTTAAATCTTATTTCAAAGCTCAAATAATGCAGGTTTATGTAAGATTTACATACAACATGATTCAAGAAACTTTTGCTTCAATAGAACAATAAGTCGCTAATCATTTTCGTTAAGCGTAAAATCATTATTCACAAATTCGATATGACATTATTCAATATTAAGCAAATACGATAATCGTTCGCTAATCAACATTTTTGATTAAATTTAGAATTAAATTTTAAAATTTTATAGAAATATAGAATTGATATATAAAATTAGTCTCTTAGAGACAACAAGAAGAACAAATAACAAATATTAATAATTATTCATAAAATAGTCTTATTTTGCTTGCTTTTTGGTTAGTATATTTTACACTTTCAAAAAGAGATTGGACGAGTGCCTTTCTTAAATTTTAACATACTAAATAGGTTTTGCAAGTTATAGCCTAGATAAAAAACTTGCACTTATAATAACAAAACATCAATACAGTTTTTATTGGATTTAATATTCTCTATAAAGGAGATGATTTTTATCAATGGAAAATACTATATGTCCTAAGTGTGGTGAAAATAAGTATTATTGGAAATATGTTAATTTTAAAGAAATATTATTATGTGGTAAATGTGGATATTTTGACTATTTTATTTGTGAAGATGAGTTAGGGTTAATGGATTTAGAGGATAAGAAATAGTAAGTTGATTTATAAAAATATGATAAGAGATGAGGAATCTAATGCTAGAAATTAATCAAGTATATAATGCTGATTGTATTGGTGATAATGGTATGTGTTTGATTGATGATAAGAGTGTTGATATGATCATCTGCGACTTACCTTATGGGACTACTGTTTGTAAATGGGATTCTATCATACCTTTCGACAAACTTTGGAAACAGTATGAAAGGATTATTAAAGATGATGGTGCAATTATTCTTACCGCGAGCCAACCTTTTACAACAGCTTTAATATCATCAAATTATCCATTGTTTAAATATTGTTGGGTATGGGAAAAGAGTAGACCAGGAGATATATTTAATGCAAAGAATAAACCATTAAAAGCTCATGAAGATATTTGTGTTTTTAGCAAAGGTACTACAGCTAATGGTAGCAAAAGAAAAATGAAGTATTTTCCTCAAGATGTTGGTGAAGGTGGTATAACCACAAACAATCCTGATGAAAGAGAATACGCATTTAAAGGTAAACGTCCATCACATAAAGAGAAACGTGTAACACAAGGCAGTAATTATCCTAGAAGTGTCGTAAAAATATCAAATCCAAATAAAGATTCTATCCATCCAACTCAAAAACCAGTCGCTCTATTTGAATATCTAATAAAAACATACACTAATGAAAATGATTTAGTATTGGATAATTGCATGGGAAGTTTTACGACAGCAGTAGCATGTGAAAATCTTAATAGGAATTACATAGGGTTTGAGAATGATGATAAATATTATGAATTGGGAATGAAGAGATTAGAGGGATTACATAAAACTATAATTTAGCTAAATTAATAAATAATTATTTGCATTATTATAACAAACATGATATCATTAGGTAAATAATATGATTAAAGGAGTTGATAATTATGCAAAATATCATTCAAGAAACGACTAACAATACAGATAACCAAAGATATAAATACATATACGATGTAAAAAGAGCGAGTACATATATTAATGAATTTAATTGCAAAGTATTAGACATTGGGAGACACCCACAAACAGGAAATGTATGGGTAAAATTTGATTTCTATGAAACTAAAGAAGCATATGAAGAATGGCGAAAAAGAAGTGACACATTGAGAAATCAATGATATGATTAAAGGAGTGTATAATAACATGCCTGAAGAAAATATGAAATATATTTATAACGTAGATCAAGCAAATTACTACATCAATGAAGGTTGTAGAGTTCTAGGAACTGGTAGACATAATCAAACAAAAAATGTATTTTTCATATTCGGTCATGATGAAACCCAAACTGCTTATGAAAAATGGTGTAAAAAATGTCTGGAATTTAAACAGCAAAAGATTTGTAAATAAATATTACAATAATTTAAGGTGAGGAGATGATAATATGAATTTAATTCAATTTTTACGTATGGATATAAATAATAAATGGATTTCATTAATTAAAAAAGATATGTGTGAGGTTTGTTCAACAAAAGAAAATTTAGAAGTGCATCACGAAATACAATTCATTGAACTATTAAACGATGTATTAAAATTATTAAATTTAAAATACAAAGAGGATATTAATAATTATAGTGTAGAAGAATTAGAAAAAATAAGATTAATATTATTAGGGAAACATTTAGATATTAAAGGCATAACCATCTGTCAAGAGTGTCACGATAATGAGCATATAATAAAAAATTTATTCAAGACTATGAAAAAATTAAATCAGGCAAAATTATATAAAAATGATATTATATTACTTAATAATAAATTGAAAGAATTAAAAGGTGGGAAGTTGTTTAATGGTAATAAAGAAGAATTTAAATTATTTTTAAAAAGTCTTATAGCCTTTCAATTTAAAATAAATCATAATAGTTTAGGGTATAAAATCATAAACAGTAAATTAGAAGAATTGTGTATACCATATTATATAATATCAAAAAAAGAAAATAGTAAAAAATCGGAATTTAGAGGTAAGTATTATTGGACTATCTTAAAAATATAAGGTGAAAGGAGTAATAATATGAACGTTACAAAAAAAGAAAGTAATATAGTCTATATTTATAACGTCTTTCAGTGTAATTTTTATCTGACCAAGGGGTGTAGAGTTTTGGAAACAGGTGTACATCCTTCCACAAAAAAGACATGGTATAAATTTGATTATTACGATACATATAACGCATATGACGAATGGTGCAAAAGAAAAAGTGAATTAGTAAAATAAAACAATTATAAATATAATTTAATAGTATCCCAACGAACACCTAGATTAAGTAATTCTAGGTGTTTTTATTATGTAAAAATAAGGTGAGGTGCTTAATGTGAAAAAGAAATTAAGAGTAAGTGATGTTGTCACAGGAGAACAAATAAAATTATGGGATTTAGGAGACATCATAACAATAAAAGCAGGTACAGGTGTAGGTAAGAGTTGGTTAATTAAAAATATACTATATGATATTGCAAAAGGTGAAAACAAGAAAATATTAATGCTTATACATAGAAGTAATTGTACAGAACAATTTATTGATGAAATATCAAGAGATAATAAATCAGATGTAATAGATATTAAGACATATCAAAAACTTGAGTATAAAGAATTAAAATCATACTTCAATGATTTAAGCGAATACAAATATATTGTTTGTGATGAGTTTCATTATTTCATGTCTGACGCATCTTTCTCAAAAACAACAGATATGTCATTTGATTTAATATTAAGTCAAACGTCAGCAATAAAGATATTCATGAGTGCCACTGGTGATCAAATGAAGAGATTTATCAATGATAATAAAGGAATAGAAACCATAGACTATGAATTACCTATTGATTTTGATTTTGTTGAGGATTTATCTTTCTTTCACAATGATGAGACTTTTGATATGTTTATGGATGAAATAATTGCAAGAAATGAGAAAGCAATTTTCTTTATTCAGTCTGCAAAGAAAGCATATGAATTATATAAGAAATTTAAAGATTATTGTTTATTCAATTGTAGCAAACATAATAGTGATTATTATAAATATGTAGACAAAACAAAGATTAAAGAAATGCTAAAGAATGAAAGATTTGAAGAATTAATACTTATTACTACGACTTGTATGGATGCAGGGGTTAATTTAGTTGATACTGATATAAAACATGTAATATGTGAAGTTGAAGACACAGGAGTTTTGATTCAATGTATGGGCAGAAAAAGGATACAAGATGAAAATGATAAAATTCATTTGTATATCAAAGTCATTAGCAATAATTCTTTAGGAGGAAAAGAGACTCAACTAAAGAAAAAGATACATATGGCTAATTTTCTCAAAGAACATACAGTTAAAGAATTTATAGAAGAATTTCCAAGACAATATGATTATTCTAATATGGTTTATGACAATGCTGTATCGGAAAACAATAAAGGAACAAAGAAAATAAATGAGTTAATGTTTTTTAAATGCGAAGAAGATTTATCTGAAATATTAACTATAAAAGGATATGGAAAATATGGTTATTGTAAATATATTCAATCTATATTTGGAGTTGAATTTTATAATATGATTGAAGAACAAAGTGCAATTGATGAGTTAGAGAAATATTTAGAAAGCATTGTTGGTAAGAGGTTGTATAAAGAAGAACAAAAAGAATTAATTGAGAAAATTGATTTAAAAGTGAACAGAAGGTTGCAAAAAAGTTATGATAAATTAAATGATGGACTAAAAATGATTGAATTAAATTATATAATCTTACCAAAGAAAAGTAATAATAAGAGATATTGGATTGTTGAAAAAATAGATTTATAATATTAGGGACAAAATTGTTGCAACCCTTCTTTAAGAGGCTTGCACCATAATTGTCCCTAAACACAAAAATAAAACAAAATAAATAATATAATTCATGGATTATAAAGTATATGATTACTTACTAATACAAATATTATTAAAGTATTGGAGATGATAAATTATGTATTTATATAAGTTTATTAATAATAATGATGAGATAATTTATGTTGGAAAAACAAAGAATAATATAAGAATAAGATTGAATCAACACTTTGGAAATAATGGGCATTTATCAAATGAAGATTATTCAGAAGTTGTAAGAGTAGAGTATGCAAAAGTAAAATCAGAAAGTGATTTAGTGGTTTACGAGCCTTATTACATAAATCTTTATAAACCAAAATTAAACTCAGAGTTGAAAAAACAAGACATATTAACAATACAATTACCAAATTTAATATGGGAAGAAATAAGTATAATTAAAAATAATATATTTAATTACAAATATAATTTCGATTTTGACTTTGAGAATATAGTTGATTGTATATTATTTAAAAAAGATCAAATAAGGTTTGTTAAAGATTTACGTGCAAAAGAAGGTACTAAACTTCTTAAAAGTATTGTAGAATTAAATTTATTTTTCTTAACTTGTGAAATAAATTATAATATTGAATGTGAATATGATTGGGATAAATATTTAGAAGATGGTTCTTTAAATGATAACTATGAAAAGAAATATTGGAGAATTAGAAGATTATAATAATAATATAACCATGAGTAATTTTGTTGCGACAAAATTGCGAAATGTTCCGTAGGACAAATATCAAATCAATTATCTTGTGACATGTCAAGGGAACGAAACGGGGAGCAGGTGTCTTGTAAGGCTTTGTCGCCTTACGCTTGCATAATTTCTAGCTATCGCGTCGAAATTCTGGATATATTCTTTTAATTAATTTTTCTTTTTGTATGGGAATAATAAAATAAATTACAATAGGTGGTATTAATAAATATTGTCAAAATCAAAAGATGAACTTTATATTATCGGTGTAGATTTTAAAAATGATAGAGATAAATATAAGAAAATACTTAATACTAAAAATCCTTCTTGGAATGATTTAAATGAGTATCAAGGATTTCCATTCAAATCTGGTGAACATTATAGACAATTTATCAAAAAAAGACAGGATCGCGATGGGACATTAAAGAAGTTGGGTATTAATAGGGATGTTGAGGTTAAAGATATTGTAATTGAGAAGAAATTATCTGATGTACAAATGCAAGAAATAAATCTCAAAAAAGAAAGAGTAAAACTTCAAGATTTAAGAACATCTATAAATAAAGATATACGCACATTAGCAAGAAAAGAAGAAAATCAAAAAATCTTAACAAATGCAATTCAAAATATTAAACCTTATTTAAATAAATTATATAAACAGGTAATACAATCTGATAATGATTTATTAATTGGACTTAATGATATGCACTTTGGAATTATGATTGATAATTATTGGAATAAATATAGTCCTGAAATTGCAAAAGAAAGACTTGAACATTACATAGAAGAAATAATTACTATTAAGAGAACACATAACTCAGAAAATTGTTATGTATGTGCAAACGGAGACATAATTTCAGGAAACACTCATCTCGGAATTCAATTAGCAAATAGAGAAAATGTTGTTGAACAAGTTATGGGAGCGAGTGAATTAATATCATGGTTTCTTAGTGAGCTAAGTGGATATTTTAACAATGTATATTTTTCTGTTGTTTCAGGAAATCACAGTAGGTTATCCACTAAATTTGATAGTCCAAAAGGTGAGAGATTGGATGATTTAATTCCTTTTTATATTAAAGCAAGACTGCAAAATATAACAAATATTTCTGTTGTTGATAATATAGTTGATAATACTATGTCCTTGATAAATATTAGAGGATTATATTATTTGGGAGTCCATGGTGATTATGATGGCATAAACAGTTCACTCAAATTAATTGAAATGATACCTCATGAAATATATGGAGTATTTAGTGGTCATTTACATCATAATTCACACACTTATGTTCAAGGTTATAAACTAATGATGTCAGGATCTTTAATGGGAATGGATGACTATACGATAGAAAAACGTATACTAGGAAGTCCTCAACAATTAGTTTGTGTATGTAATAATAAAGGTGTAAAGGTTATGTATGATATATTTTTTAAATAAAATAACAATAAGAAAGAATATGAGGATACTTAAATGTCACTAGAAAAAATCAAGTTCAAAGAGATTATAAATGAAACTACAAATCAAACTTCATATTTAATAAACGACAAATTCGTCACAAAAGAAGT
>Ga0209728_1001803_pt1 | contig 12126 bp, 9 predicted proteins | sample RifGroD1_FD_183997 | JGI IMG/M metagenome (GOLD analysis project Ga0209728, IMG submission 183997) | Groundwater microbial communities from Rifle, Colorado, USA - Groundwater D1 (SPAdes) (version 2) | ecosystem: Environmental > Aquatic > Deep subsurface > Groundwater | place: Rifle, Colorado... | reverse complement strand
AGCACCATCAACTGGTTTCCAATCTTCTTCCACTTTTACAATGTCTGCGATAATAACTTTAGAATTTTCAACAGAATAAGAACTTTTATAATATTCTCCTCTGCTATAATAACTTTTCATTACAAATGTAGAATTAGTGGGATAAAATTTGTGAATATAGAAATATCTATAATCATCATTACTTACATTTAAATTGTTAAATTTTTTATTAAATGCATTTTCAATTAAAGTAGAAATGTCGTCATAATTCATTTCATTCAGCTCAATTATGATATTATTGTTTTCATCACCCAAAATATCTTCCTCCTTTCTTGTTATTTTATTATTTATATCAAGGTTATTCTTATTAGAATTAACCTCAAAAACAATTGAATCATCATCCGCAGGTTCTTCTAACGCTGATAAGATAGCTAATCCACTAAAATCAAAAACAGTAGGAATACGTCCTATTTTTAATGTTCCATCAGAGTTTTTATTTCCATCAAGATATATAATATTTTTTGCTTTGCCTTTACCATTTATCTCAATTGAACCATGAACTTTTCCATTTTCAATTTCTTCTTTAAGCCATTTAACAAATAAAGGATATCTCTGTGAATTTATATATCCTTCTGTCATCATTACTTTTTTTATTTCATTATTTATTTCAATATCAGTAATATATGCATCTTGAACAGAACCTACAACAACTCCATCGAATTGAACATTTCCCTCATCATCAAAAGTCATTGCTCCATGCCCAGATGGAATTTGATATTCTTCATCTGACCAAGATACTACATAATCCATACCTATAGCAGATTTAATATTATCTTCAGTATATTGTTCAAGCCATGTAATACCATTCTTATTCCATTGACCTTCTTCTGAGTGTATAAGATGACTAGACATTTTTATGCGGATTCTTCCAGCAAGGTCTTCCTCTGACATTTCACAAATTTCTATATATGTATTTAATTCACTCACAAATTATATCTCACCACCTTTCAGATTAAAAAATATTATAATTATTTATTAATTATATTAAATTTAATTCTATTTCTAATATTTCTTGAATTTTATCAAAATTATAATACCAAATCTCTAACAATTTTATATTGTTAATCTTTGCATATTCTCGTTTTCTTCTATCATGCTCAACTTGCTTTAAAAAATCATCATACGATTCATGAAATCCTGGTATATATTTCTCATGTTGAATTCCTTGATATTCAATAAGAAGATTATATTTTGGTATATAAAAATCATAGGATAATAGTCCACCTTTTAAACCTAATAAACCAACAAATTCTTTTTGAGGAATAAAATAATTCTTATCGTATTTATCTTCATTAATTAATTGTTCAAAATCTTTTTGTAATATTTTAATCCAATTATTACTAACTAAAAAATTATCAATTCTTTTTTCACCTTTTGATTTATTGCATTCTGGACATCTACTATTTTTATATGTAAAACTTATACATAGAGAAAAATAACTATTATGAGTTTTATCTTCTTGACATATAATCCACACTTTATTATTATTACTTCCTTTATCAATTAACCAAGGATCAATGCCTAACTCATTGTTCTTTTCATAATCCCAGTATTTATCAAGAAAGTCTTTACCTATATTGTCAATTCCCCATTGAGCAAAAGAGTTACATTGATTACATTTTATTGAACCTTCATATCCTTCTGTAAAATTACTAATATTTTTTAATTCGCTTTTATGTAATTCTCTAGGACATTTAAAATAGTATTTTCTTTTTGATGAACCATGATCAATTTCATCAGGTTTACAATCATTTAATTTATAGTCCCATCTATCAAGCACATCTTGACGATTGTTATCTATGCACCATTGCTCAAACGAATTACATTTTATACAGTTAAAACTTCCAATATGACCATTTGTAAAATTTTTAATATTTTTTAATTCACTTTCATGTATTCCTTTAGGACATTTTAAATAATATTTTCTTATTGTTGTATATGAAATTTCATTTGGACTTTTATTATTTAATTCATAATCCCATCTTTTTAATACATCATGTTTATTATTCTCAATACACCACTGTTCAAATGATTTACCATTTTTTAATTTTGTTAATAATCCTTTTTCTATTGTTTCTTTTAAAATACATTGTTTACAATAATATTTACCATTTTTTAAGATAATATTGTTATAAGTTTTCCATTCCATAAATTTTACAATAGGATTTTTACAATCAACACAATCACATTTAACTTCTACTTTTGCACTACTAGAAGGAGTTAAATCCTCTACAAAAACTTCAAATTCATCTCCAATTTTAGTATAAATATATTTTTTTGTTTCATACCATTTCTTATTTTTTGAATGCCATTTAACTAATACTTTTTTACTAATAACTATTATTTATCATTCCTTTCTAATGATTTATTTTTATCATTTCATCCCTTTCATAACTTAAATTTAAACAATAAAAGAAGGAGAGCGAAAGGTACTCTCCTTGTCAGTAGGTTCATGACTTCCTACTTATCTTTTATAAAATTTATAAACTTCTAATTATTATCTACTTTTTATCTTTTACTTTTTGTTCATTGCTTTTTAAATTTCTCGTTGTAAGACCAGATTCTTTTAAATCTTTTGTATTTTTCTTGGGTCTTCCACCAATATTATCTTCTGGATTAGGTTTATCTGCACTATCTGAACTTGTATAAGATGTGATATGTGGTAAATATTTATCATCAAGTCCATCCTCAATTTCTTCATCTAATGTTGCAAGATAACTATTAACATCAAATCCTGCACTTGCGATTAAATATTTGCGACTTCCTCCGGCAAGAGTAAATAATTCTTTAGCTTTGCTATACATATCATCTTTATTAAGCCAAGTTATAGGAAGATACTCAATATTAATATAATCTTTAGGTAATATATCCAAATGACTATTAATAACTCTTGTTTGTTCTTTTGCTATCTCATTAATATATTGAAATACTTGTGCCGATATTAAATCTAAATTAATCTGTAAACTACCTAAATTAGCACTATTGCTTTCTGCATTTAAGGCCGAACTAGCTATGCCTAAATTAGTTGATATTTTTTTTAAATTTTCATCACTTAATGTATCTTTAATTAAAGAAGAATCTTTGCTTAATCTATTAATTGTAGTTCCAGGAGCAAGACTTAAAGTTGAAATTTTAGCTATATTACCACTTGTATTTACTTTTACTGCTCCTTTAAATGCTTCAATAACTTCTTTTTGTTGTGTTGAATTAAGACTAGAAGATCCTTTTTTTTCACCTTCGGGCAAAACAATATAGTATATACTACTTGCTAATTCACTAATTAATTGATATTGACTATCATCATAATCACTACTTGATTTCATATTTGTAAAAGCAGAGATCCCAAAAGGAATTCCCCAAGCGTCAATTTCATTTGCTTTTGCTTTTAAAGCAATAGTTTTTTTATAATCAAGAATAAACCATCGTTTACTAGAATCTTTCTTATAATCCATATAAGCTTTAACAAAATTACGTGGATAATTCTTTATTTCATTTAATAATCCACCATATTTAAATTGATCAAAATACATCATGTCAAAAGCAGCAATAGATATGTTATTTTGAAATCCAACTATTTTACAATAATCTAAATCAAGAGGTTGAATCATAAAATTATCATCTAATGATAAACCTTCTAATCTATCAATGCTTTCGACAGACATTGAACCTGTATCTATATTTTTATTTGAAGCAGAACTATCTCTTAGGATTCCCACATATGAACCATCAATAAATAAATGTCTTAAAATATCTCTTGTAGTTCTATCTATATTTAACATTTTAAGCAATATATTAAATTTTGCTTTTTTATTTTTCATTTGTTTAGAATTATTTCTTAATGTGGTTATATAAGATAGAGTAGGTAAAGCTACCATTTTATCTATAGACTGCCCATATAAACCATTCAAACAATATGACTGTCTTGATATAGTCCTTAAAATTTCATTATATATCATAGGATATTTTACATACTGTTTTAAATCGCTCATAGATATATAATCTGTATCTAATCTTCCTAATGAAAAAGAATTATAAGACAATGAATTCAATTCTATTTCATTAGAATTAGAGAGTGGGGGAGATGTATCGGTAAATTGAATATTTTGATTATTTGTTTCTATTTGTTGTTGCTGTGATTGAGGATCTTCTTTTTGTTTTTTTGCCAATTAAATAAAATCCTCCTTTCTATGTTTGATTTTTATATTTATTTAAGATTAATTTATTTTAGTTTTTTAAGTAAATAATATTGACAAATATCCTTGACAATTATATTAACAATGTGTTATTATGAAAATGAAAATACGAAATCATAATCTGAATCATCTTCTTCTTGTTCTAAGAATAAAGAAATGTAAAATAATGGATATACCAATGCAGAATAGCGATCCTTATCGAGTCTTTTTATAACGGGTTCAACAGTTATAGTTGTTTGTGTTTTTTTTAATTTTAAATTTGCAACTTCATCAATTAAAAATTGTACTTGAATACAAGCCATTTCAATATTATTTAATTCATCTTCTTTTAAATCTTTTGGCAAATTATCTTTAATATCATCAAAAGTTTTAATTAATTTTAATGTATTAGATTCAACATAATTAATAAATGTTCTAATAATATCTCCATTAATTCCTTGTGATTTTAAAACATAAAGAATTTTTGGAGCATTAGCAGATTTAGATTTATCTTCTGTATTAATAGTTGCCCAAGCACCATATTCTTGATTTGTTTCAAAATCAGTAACGTCTTCAAGTAATTTTTCTACTAATCCTTGACCAATTGTATTTCCATCAATTACAACAGCCTTAACTCTTGATTTTGTTGAATCTAAATTCCCACCATATTTATAAAAAACTCTTTTCACTATTACTGATTGTTCTTCATAATTTAATCCATTAGGTGGATTAATTATATTATGTAATTGTATTTGTCTAATAGAACCACTCATATTTCTTATAATTTTTAAAACAACTATTGAAGTTTTATTATTACTCTCAGAATTACTTCTGGCAACATCTATCCCAATCACATATTCACATAAATCAAAATTACCTTTTTTATCTCTTGGACATTCTAATTCAGGAGGACTTACAACTCTTGCTTTAATTAATTTACTAATATTTATTAAAGCCCCGTCACTAACCCCGATCCAATCGCATAAATAATTTTGGCGAAAACGTATAATATTATTTTTTCTTGATTTATCAATTACTGATTTTTTTTGTCTACCAAAATGAACAGGAATGAACCAATCTGAACCAAATACAAAAGAACCTTTTAAATCAACCATATCTTTAAACATTTTTAAAATTTTTTCATATTCATCAGAATTTTTGTATCCTGATGTTGAATATCTATTAATTTGACCATTTAGTTCTTCTGGATCAGTTTCTCCACTCATTGTTGTTCTTGCAATGTTAAAAATTGGTTCTATTGCATCATCATAAGTTTCTTTATCAATTAAGGCAGATTCTTCCAGTCCACCTCTACGTTTTCTCAAACCTTTGCTTTGTTGCGAATTTGCTAAACTATCTACTATACTTCCATTAACGAATTCAACTTTACCAGTATCTTTTGTGAAACTTGCAGACCTAATATTTTCTGCAAAAGATGGATAGAATCTTAGAATTTCATCATGTTTGTCCTTCCAGATTTTAACAGCAGATTCTTTAGTAGATGCTGTTACTGAAGTAGATATATTTGGAAAACAACAAGCAGTATGATATTGATTCATAATATGTATTAGCGTTTTACTGATTCCTCTTGGAGCACAAAAATAATTTTCTTGAAAACGAGATATTAATCTTAGCATAACTCTTTGATGAAGATCAAATGTTAAACCTCCACTTTCAGGTTTATACATATCCCAAAAAATATCTGGCATCCATTTTAGGAATGAACAAAGTTCGGAAAACTCTGAAATATGTTTTGATATTATTGAAGAATTATATTCTGATGCTTTTAATGGTGATTCAAAAGATGATTCATATATATCATATCTATCTTTTTTATGTTTTTTATTTTTTGATTCAAAATTAGAAAAACTAGCCATTATGTATCACTTTCCTCATAAATAGGTTCTTTATAAACTTTCCCTAAATCTCTAAAAACATTATTTCTTTTTAATTTTTCAGTTTCTATTAATTCTTTGTTATATCCTTGTTGCATAAAAAATTCATTGAGCATTTCATCGTAGAAATTCCAAATATCTCTATATGCTATTCTAGGTTTATCTTCTAATCTACGAAGATAATTTACTATACACCAAATAATTAAATCTGCATCATCATAAGGTTGCTCCTTAAGATGAGGAAGAGTAGGTATAATACCAATTTCTGATTCAACTGCTTCAAATAATTGAGGTAATAAATCAACACCACCACTAATATCTGATTTAGATAATTGAGATACATTTATTTTTGCTGCTGTTGCTGCATCTTTAGCCATTGATGCCCATTCTTTAGCCTCTTTTACATCTCCTCTTGCAGTTGCTAACTCTTCTTTTACTCTAAATCTTATATATGTAATTAATCCTTCTATATGAAAAGATGTTTTTTCTCCATAATTATTAATTAATTTATTCCATTTTTTTTCAAAATAATAATATTCTTCTTTTGAGTATCCATAATTCCATTTATCAATAATTTTATCTGTGACAACAAAATTTTCAATACTTGAATTAGAACAATCAATACTTTCATTATCTACATTATTATAATTCAATTCATTTTCTACTTCTGGTAAAAATTTAGAATCAGTCCAACCTAATTTACGATATTGTGGAAGTTGTAAATTTTTCATATAACAAGAAAAAGTATCTATTTTGTCTTCTAAAGAAGACCGCCAGATAGAATATAAAAAAGGGCGATCAATAAGCCTTAAAGTTTCTTTAACTTTATCTAAAGTAACATTCCCTTTTTCATCTGCAATCATATTTTTTAAACAAGGTTTACAGTATGGTATCTTTGAAGTTTGATGAATCGGATTGTAGCTGGCATAATATAAATTAGGCTTTTTAGACTCTCCACATGCTGCACAAGTTATTTGAGATACTTGTTTTTTTGGCTTTAAAGATGAATTATTTTTTTTTATTGGAGGCATTAAATCATACTCCTTTAAACAACATTTTTCCATGTTTTAAAATTTTTTATATCTCTAATTGTTGCTTCAGTAATATTAAAAAGTTTAGATAATTCTTTAATAGATACGTTATTTATTAACATTTCTCTTATTTGTTTTACATTTTCTTTATTTAATTTTTGTCCTCCAAGTTTGCGTTCAAAATTAATATCTAAATCAGGTAGAATATAATTAAACTTTCTTTTATAAGCAATATCATATACATATGTAATTTTGATATTATATTTTTCTGAAATTTCTTTTGGATGCAAACCATTAGATAAATCAATTTTTAAATTACAAACTTGTTCCTCTGATAATATACAATTATTATTATTTTGCACTCTCATATCATTTCTAATTCTTCCTGTATTTGCTTTAGAAATTTTATTTTTAGTTTCTAAAGAAACCTTGTGAGTCGTACCAAGAGGACTTTCTGCTTTTGGTCTCATATTATAACCATAAATATCATTATAAGATTTATAATAATCAATCCAAAATTGTTCACGTTCAATTAAATTTTCTTTGTTGTCAATGTATTCGATAACTTCAAATTCAAAACTACCTTCGCCATATTTACTCCACGATCTTTGTAGATGAATAGAATGATGATTGCTTTTTCTTAATCTATTTATATGATTATTTTTTCTTGTTTTTAAATTAATTGCACTACCTATATATACTTTTCCATTAATTTTATTAATAATTCTATAAACACCTAATAATAGATTATCATTTTCATCTATTATTTTATATTCAGATTTATATGTATAATTATATTTTTGTTGTGAATCTTTAGAAAATATATTATTACTATTATCTTCTTTTATCTTGCGAATTTTAGCATGTGCTTCTGCTGATTTTTTACCTTTACAATTATCACAACAATCTTTAATAATTATATTATTTCTCCTTGAATTGTGTTGATGAAATGTTTTAGAGAATACTTCTCCACAATAATCACATTTAACTTTTACCATTGCTAAACATCCATTACTTAAATCTTCAACTTTTGCAATAAATTTATCTCCATAATTAGTAAATGGATATCCTTTATTAACATAATGTTTTTTAGTTTTTATATACCAAGTTAATTCAACTTCTTTTGTTTCCAACGACATCTCTAATCAACCTCCACACATTTATTTTGTTCTCCACACATATAAAAATAAAAAAGAAGTTAGGATGTGTGGAGAGGGAATAGGTAATTCCCAATTACCTAACTTCTTAAACAATCAATATTATATTTATAATCTATACATATATATTAAAAACCTATATCTCAACAAACTCAACACAGTAATTATCTTCTTCCAATCTACCATCACTTTTTACCATATCAAATAAAATTGTCTTACCACAAATCACATTATTATACATTTCTCTATCAATTTCAGTATCTACCACAGCAAAATGACATTTATAACCTCTTGCGTTGTCACTAGCATAAATAAATTGTATTAAACTACCATTATAAAATTCAATATCTAAATTATCTTTTGATTTTCTTATATTCTTTATATCTTTTAAAAACATTTTAAATTGTTCTTCATCAGTAATATTTTGGAATTGCTTAATTTTATGTTTTCCGTTATGATAAAATATCACCTTAATTTTATCATTCTCTATACATTTAAATAAATATTTATAAAAAGTACCATGAATTATTTCATATTTAGAATTTCTTTTAGCAATATCATATTTTTCATTTTTATTTATTGTATCGTCCTCTAATTCAGATGACATACACATAGGATAAAAATAAAACATTAATAAACAATTTAATCTAGTTTTACCAATAGTCTCATCTAAACGACCCAAAACAATATTTCCTAATCTAATTTTTACTTCAAGATTATTAATTTCATCAATTAATTTACATGTTTCCTTATGATATTCTATTATATTTGATAAACCTAAAAATGGTTTAATATAAGTAATTTTAGCTAATTCAGGTGTTTGTAAAAATCTTAAAACTCCATTATTTAAATCATTTATTATTTCATTAATATTTACAAACTGATTAATTTTATTTCCGTCTACTGATCTTATTTGTATATTATCTTGTTTAATATTCATTTCAAATGTTTCAATAAAACCTATTCCTAAACCTCGGTTATCAGCTAAAATAATTCGTATCCCAAATTCAGTACATAACCAATATGCTTCATCTACAAGTTCAGGAAGTTTTTTATTCTCAAATGTTTTAATTACTAAAATATCTTTGCTATTTCCTTGATTATTAATTGCCATCATAGACGTTAAATTATTACCAACATCTACAATTAAATAATCACATTTACGATTATTTGACATAGTTAATACTCTGTTCTTATTTAATAATACTTTTGGAATAAATTTACTGTCAGAATTAAAATTTTTATAACTTGACATAATATCTCTCCTTCTCATGGTAGGACATGACCCAATATTTTAGTGGTAAGACACTACCTAAATCACAACCAAATCTCACTTCTATAACAACAATACACAACAAAATCCACCCTTAAAGAGTGGACTCTTTTTATATTGTTAATTTACTTTAAATTATAATTTATCTATAAAAACTTAATCCATCTTCTTTAATATATCATTAACCTTTTTATTATACTCAAACATATCTTTTTCAATATTACTTAAATTATTAATATGTTTAACTTCTTCATTAAAAATAATATTATCACAATTATGTTTCTTATAAGGAATATCTGTTCTCCAAACTTTATGATTTTTAATCTGTCCATCATGATTCTGTTCCCATACTGCAATTTCAGTAATATAATTATTTTTTTTTCTAATTAAGTAATCAATTTCATCTCTTATTTCATTTCTTGTTTTATTATTTGCTAATGCAATATCTATTACATCATCTATACTATCATTAATTTTCATAATTTCTTTTTTATTTTCCACACCATACTCAGAATACATCAATTGCCAATCATACTTTTTAATTAAGTCTAATGTTTCTCTTAATGATTTTAACGTAGCAATATATCCATTCATTTCATTATTATCTCTAAATTTAGTAAGTCTATAATTTAAATGTTTTGCTTCTTGCTTAAGATTTGCCACTATGGCATCATAGAAATTGTTATCATTTTTATATACTAACTCGCAAGTCTTATACTTTAAATTTTCATCAATAGATAATGGAATACCTTTATAATAACATGTATTATCTTTCAGAATTATATTTGGTAAATCTACTAGTTCTCTAAAGAATTCTTGATCACATACTATTTTTATTACGTTTTTTAAATCTCTTCTTTTAAAATTATCCATATTCATATTTATACCTCCACAGTGGTAAGTCACTACCTATATTTTTATGCATTTTTTAATGCACAATAAAATCCGCTAATGATTAAACTAGCGAATTTAATCTACATTAAATATTATTATTAACAATAATATTTTATTATTCTGATGTTTCATCTATTAACTTTTGTATAAAGCAACAGTGGTCATTCCATCCAATACTTTTACCTGTCTTATACAATCTATATAATTCATTTCTTAATTCTGCACCACATTTAATATTCATAATATTATCCGTAAATTCTTCAATTAAATCAATCTCTGCTAATTGTTCATCACTAAACTCTCCATTTTCACATTCACAAGTACATTTACATTCACAACATACATCACAATCTTCACCATCATTCTCAAATTCATCTTCATCATAATCTGGAATAAAAATATCTGCAAACTCATCTAAGATAGATTTAATAGATTTTATATTTCCATTTGTTTCTTGAATCCTTTCCGCAAAAATTTCCAACAACTCACCGTAATCAAATTCTTCCACTTTACATCCTTCACAATCTTCACAACCTTCATTCTCACAATCACAAAAATCATTGCAACATTCATCACAATTCATATATTTACAATCATCATCACAACTATCATATTTCTTTTTATCTTTGTATTTACATTCATCACATTCACAAACTTCATCTTCGTCAACGTATTCATAAGGATTTTCTTTTACTGTTTCTTTTTCTTTATATTCTAATTTATCCTTATATTTTAATTTCTTATCCTCAATATCCTTTTCTCTTTCTAAATAAAAATAATATTCATCACAATCTACAGGATTTCCATTAATATAGAATTCTTCTAAAAACTTACCAGACTTAGAATCATAGATTGCCTTTGCTTCAAATAAATTCATGGTTTAATATTCTCCTTTAATTGTAATTGTAATATCATATATTTTAAACTTAAATAAATTATCTTTACAACATTTCCTTCTCTTTTAATATCGTAGCATTTTTAGATGCTTCAATACTAGCATTAGCATTTATATTTGTTATTTGTACACTATGTTCAACATTCATTTTATTCAGGATTATTGTAATACTATCGTCCATGCTAAGTCCTGAATTAATTAATCCTGTATATATACCTGCATAATATGAAGAATCTTTTAATCCTCTTTTAAATTCATCTGAATCTAATTGAATATTAGTATCTTCTGCTATATTATCTGTTGATATCTCTAATGGTTCAAAGAATAGAATCACTTCTGATGTTGAAGAGAGTAGGGGAGTGGTATTTAATTCTCGTTCTTGTGTTTGAGATATTGTTTTTGTTTTATCGTTCATGTATTTTCTCCTATATTTTATAGAATTTTATCTACAATAAATTTTTCTAAACATTCCTCTGGATAATATGTTATGTCAATATTCTTTTCAGTAAAATTATTAATATCATCTTCAGTAAGTTTAGTATGCTTTCTCATCATAGATTTCAATAATTCCCAGTCTTTTAAGTCATACTTTAAATCATTTTTTCTTTCTTGTAATGTACAAGAACCAAGATAATATTGAGGTTGATGTAATAATACCCACCCATATCTAGTAATAAATCTATATCCTTTACTACCAGAGAAGAGTATCTTACTAGCACCACTTGCACAGTATCCATCACAATATGTTTCAATAATTATTCCTTGTTCTT
>Ga0209728_1001800_pt1 | contig 12138 bp, 15 predicted proteins | sample RifGroD1_FD_183997 | JGI IMG/M metagenome (GOLD analysis project Ga0209728, IMG submission 183997) | Groundwater microbial communities from Rifle, Colorado, USA - Groundwater D1 (SPAdes) (version 2) | ecosystem: Environmental > Aquatic > Deep subsurface > Groundwater | place: Rifle, Colorado... | reverse complement strand
CTGGAATAATTCAATGATAGAATGCTTGTTTTGTAATCAAGATATGAGGGTCTGATTCCTTCTTCCAGCTCCATATAAATTAGAGTAAGGTTAATTAATAATATTAAAATAAAAACAAAGGTGGAATTAACCAACAATGGCAAAGTCCAAACTTACTGAAACTAAAAAGATTACTCATAAATTAGCATCTGAAGGTGAACTTACAATTGATGGACAAATTGCAGTAATAGCGATCCCAGATGAAGGTGTTAAGAATTTAATTGAGTTATTGAAAAACTTCTCAGGAAAATATGTTAAATTTTCTTTTACAGAAGAAGAAGTTGAAGATGTAATTGAAGAGGACGCTGAAGATCAGGATGATGAAGAGTAATTCATTATAATTTATAAGAAAAAACATAATAAGCAGAGTTTTTGCTAGGCGAAATTTTAATATTGATTATTAATTGAATTATAATTAATATTACTAGGACGCTCAAGATTTTTATATGCTTATAATAAAATACAAATTGAAAGAAGGAAATAACAAATATGTCTAATTCACAAATCACTAATTCAACAATTTCACTAAAAGAATCATTCAGGGTCCTTTCTTATATTGATAAAACTATTTCATCTCTTACTTCATATCTTTCTAATAAAAATAATTCTATTTCTGTACTTGAACAACATCTTAAAGAAAAATCTAACCCAGAAGCAAAAAATGAAGAACTTGATACAACTACTATTAAAGAATATCCTGATGCTTCTACAATTAATATTATTAATCTTGTTCAAAATTTAATTGCAGAAAAGACTAAATTAGAAATTTCAGTAGAGTTAGCAAAGAGAGGTATAGTAATTGAAACTAAGGATAATAAAAATCTTAGTTTGGATTCTGCTATATCAAATGCAAAACAATCTAGAAATTTAGCTAATGTATTAAATAATCTTATCAATATAAAAACAGATGAGAAAAAGACGGTAGGAACTGGATTCAAATTCAATATCAATGGGGAAGAAGTCCCATATCGCTATGATGTAGTGGTCACTAAAACAATTAATTTCGATAGGAATATTGTTAGTGATAATTACAAACAATTGTTAGAGAAAGCTGATAAACTTAGTATATCTATTGAAAAAGCTATGATGGAAGAAATTGTTGAGTATGAATTTCCTTATAGTATTCATGATTCTGTAGTAGATGTCGTGAGTAAGTATTTATATTCTATTGATTCATAAAATCAACAATTATTAACCGTGACAATTAATAAGGGGATTACCTAACTACAGTCCCCTTATTAAAAACACTAACCAGAAGCAAAGCAAGATAGACTATTTAAAACTAAACATCTGAAATGGAGATGTAAATTCAAATTACACAGTTATCAAATAATGCATAATTATGTAGATTTACTTTACATAACTGGAAACATGAAGAACAAGCAGGTTTTACTTAATAGTAAAATAATAAATCGCTAATCATTTCACTAAACACAAAATCATCATTCGCAAATTCGATATGACGTTAATTCATTATTCATTAGTACGATAATCGTTCGCTAATCACCATTTGATAAATTTTAGGATTATATCCTAAGTATGAAAATCAATATAAAAAACAATACAGTATTTTAAAAGACACTCTCTTAGAAATAAGAGGATGATTTTAATAAATAAATGGATAATTAATAAAATAGTCTTATTTTGCTTTCTTTTCTGGTTAGATATAATAATTCAAAGAGTGGGAAGTACGGGTGACTTCCTCAATAACTTACTAAATGAGTTTTGCCGTGATTATCTCAAATAAAAACGGCAACTATAATAAATTAAAAACTGCATTTGATAGGTATTAAATATGGATAGGTGGTCGAGTGGTTAGCAAACTGTCTTGAAAACAGTCGTGGGTTTTGCCCTGTGGAGTTCGATTCTCCAACTCTCTTCCAAAAATAATTACTACATATGGATAGTTGTCAGAGTGGTCTATTGAGATTGTTTGCTAAACAATTGAACTTCGGTTCCAAAGGTTCGAATCCTTTACTATCCTCCATTTAATAAAGATATTATCTTTCTCATGCCGAAATAGTTTAATGGTAAAACAACTGATTTGTAACCAGTTAATCACAGTTCGATTCTGTGTTTTGGCTCCATAATAGGCGTATAGTTCAGTGGTTAGAGCGTCGAGCTTATATCTCGAATGTCATTGGTTCAAATCCAATTATGCCTATCAAAATATAATTTATTCTAGAGGTATAGCAAAGTTGGTAATGCATCGGACTGTTAATCCGACATGCTCTGGTTCGAGTCCAGATATCTCTGCCAAATAGGGGTGTAGCCAAGTGGATTAAGGCACAGGGTTTTGATCCCTGTATCGGTGGTTCAAACCCATCCACCCTTACCAAATATTCTCTAAGGAGGATTAAGTAATGGAAAAATTAAATAATAATTATGACATTGAAAATGCTGATACTACTTGCCCTATTTGTAAAAATGATAATAAGAGATACTGGTTGGCATTCTTTTATGATAAGAGTTATTTGGTGTGTAGGGATTGTTGGTATAGTGAATTGATTTGATAATTATGGATTATCATCAATAATACTACGATAGGAGGAATCTAATGCTAAAAATAAATCAAGTGTATAATTATGTTATTTATAAACATACGATGCCTAATGGAAAATATTATATAGGAGTCACGAAAAATAAGAGACCTAGAGGAAAAGCGTATAAACAAACAAAAGATACTTTAAGTGATTTTTCAGGTGGAGAATTTAAAACTTCAGAATATCATAATGAGGATTTAAGATATCCACAAAATATTATCAATATAAAGTCAACTGAAAAAGAATGTAATCAAATACATATAATTCATCCGACACAAAAACCAATTGCTTTATTTGAATATCTAATAAAAACTTATACAAATGAAAACGATTTAGTCTTGGATAATTGTATGGGAAGTTTTACGACTGCTGTAGCATGTGAAAATCTTAATAGGAATTACATAGGGTTTGAAAATGATGATAAGTATTATGAGTTGGGAATGAAGAGATTAGAGGAATTGAGGGTTAGTAGATTAATGTAAGTAACTATAAAAATAATATTTATTAAAATTACAGCAGATTAAATTCCTTTATTTTAGTAGAGGAATTTTTTGTGTTGTAATGGCACAGTAACTAGCAAGGATAATGGACTGATCATTCATTATTAGGGGTAAACTCTCCACCTCGTCTTGCTAGTATTTATATTACCAAGAAGTGAGAGTTAATAAGAAAGAGAGATGTTGAACAATGATTAAGTGCATGTTAGACAAAAAGACTTTTACAAAGAAACCAAATGGAATTGAAGCAGGTGGAGTTCAGAACAGATTATCACAAACAGAAATTAGTATTGAAGAATTATCAAATTTATTATGTAATGGAGCAACATTTAAACCTGCATTATTGAATGGTACTAAAAGTAAAGATTGGATAAGTCAACAAATATTTGCTTTAGATTTTGATGAAGGAAATACTATTAAAGACGAATTAGAAAGATGTAAAGAATTAAATATTCTCCCTGTGTTTGGATATAAGACTTTCTCTTATACAGAATATAAAGAGAAATTTAGATTAGTATTTTGTAATAATGAAGTAATAACTGATGTAAATATAAGAAATGACTTTCAAAATCTATTAATTAAATTATTCTCTAATAGTGATAGTGTTACCTTTGATCCTGCTAGACTATTCTTTGGAGGAAAAGGATTAATAGAATGCAATTATAATAATAAAATAAATATTAAAGAAATAATGGAAAATAATAGAGATGTATTAGATAAAATAAACAATGATAATAATAAATCTATTTCTCTTTCTTCAAATAAATCATCTAAGGGTAAATTGAGCTTTCTCAATACTAATACACTAAACTCTTCTTCTATTAGTATTACTAAAGCTCAATCGTCAACTCCTATAGGGGTTTCAGGGCATTTCGTAAATGTTGATACTATAAAATCCCTTAATGTTGTTGCTATGAAGGAAATTCTAAATATCGATGAAGAAATTAAAACAATATGCACTAATAAGCAAGAAGTTTATAATTTTATGAATGGAATAGACTTATGTGAATTTACAAATATTTATGGAACAGTAAATTGTATATTGCCTGAGCATGAAGACGACACACCTTCTGCTCATATTTATGAAACTGATAATGGAACTCAGATATATAAGTGTTTTGGATGTAAAGCAAAATATACAATAATATCATTAGTAGAAAAATTAGCAAAATGCAAAAGAGTTAAAGCGATAGAATTTATTAAGCAAGTTTATAATGTTGAGTTGCAACAAACAGAATGGCAAAAAGAGCAGTTAGAAATACTTGATACAAATATTGAATTATTATTCTCTGATGAGTTTAAAGAATTATATCCACAGTTACACTCATTAATAAGAACAAGAAAATCCAATCTTATTGCATTAATTAATTATGCAAAAATGAATGTTAAAGATGAGGATTTTAGTTTAGATGGTAATCCATTATTCTTTATATCTCTTAATAATTTGATGGAGGTATTTGGTTCCAAGGATAAAACTAGAACATCCCAAAGTGTCACATTGTTTACTTTGCTTAGTTTGCTTAATAAAATCTCTCATGATAATTTACCAGAAGAAACTTTAAAGAAAGCAAAACATATTGCTGCAAAATATAAGCATAAAAAGTTAGTTAATTATTATAGTATTGATTCTTATGGAACAGAAACTTTAGAAGAAAGTAATAAGATTGCTATTTTATTAAAGGAAAACAATATTTCTCTGAAAGGTTTATCAAGAGAATATTTACTGAGGACTTTTGGTGTAGAATTTACTAATAAAGTATTCCCTCAGTATGAATATGAGAATAAACAAGGGGCTACTGAACAATCAGATGAAAATAGTGGTAAATTGGTTGGATACATATTAGAAGGAATAGAGGTACAGGGATATGTATTAGAGAAAGATTTAAAAGTAAATGGAATGACTGAAAATCAATGGAGACGCAGTATTCAAGAGATTTTAGATAGTTATGGATTAGTAAAAATAACTGCTAATAAAGATATTAAAGAAAAATATAATATTAATGTTTCTGCTAGAAGTTATCCTAAGATTATTATTAGGAAGGATAATTAATATGCAGGATAATTTAGTTTATAAATTCTATAATAGTAACAATGAATTGCTTTATGTTGGCATTACCAATAATATGAAACTTAGGTTAAGACAACACAAACAAGATAAACCTTGGGTAAATGAAATCAAGAAAATATGTGTTAGCGATAAAATGACAAGGAATGAAGCCCATATCTATGAAATATACTATATTGCAAATGAAAATCCATTATATAATGTAGATCATATTAATGGTGGTAAGGTAAGTTTTACGATGGGTGAATTATTATTCAAAGAATATAAGAAAGAGAAGAGAAAGAAAATTAATATTGAAATTCTCGTAGATATGTACGACAAAGGAAAAACAATCAAGGAAATAGCTAAAGAATTAAAATATTCTATTGAATATATTGCTCAGAATTTAAATTTTAAACTAATAGAATGTGGCGAGGTTAAACCAAGGCATGGTAAAAATACTCAAGATGAAAGATTTGGGATATTCGTTGATTGCCTTAAATCTTTTTCTGGAGAAATATTCTTTACTATAGATGATATTATAAATAAGTTTGCAACTATTTATGACTGTGCGAAAGAAACAGCAAAATGGTATTATAAAAAAGAATTTAATACTTTGGTTAAAAAAGAACTTGAAAATTTAGGACTATCTATGATTAGAGTAAATAGTGAATTAAAGAGAATATACAATATATCTACTAGTGGGTATCCTTTGATAATTTGTAATAAATAAACTTCTATCCCCCTCATGGGTATTTGATCAACTTAACAATATTGAATCTCAAGGAGTTAAGTGGAAACAAAATGGATATACAGTAAAGGGTACTTCATATGAGATGTTTTATAGAACAGAAGGTTTAGAAGTTGCACAAAATATTTACCCTCAATACAAAAAGGTTGCTTCTAAGGATGTTGATTATGAAACAGGAGAAATTATAGAATCTGTTAAAGACAGGACTACAACTAAGAAAAGTGATGAAAAAGTTGAAAATATTGTTTCAGTTGTTGAAAAATTAGTAGATGAAAAGAATTACACTACTGAGAAAGAAATTGTATTGTATTTATCTGAAGAATATAAATGGGAAGTCACCGAAATTCAACTTCGTAAGATGAGAGGTGAATTAGAGAAAATAGGATACATAAGGATTAGAGTGAATAAAGAGTTAAAAGAAAAATATTCAGTTCAAAGTAATGGGTATCCAGTGATTATTTGCAAGAGTAGTGAGTCTGTATAAAAATAAATAAATAAAATAAAAGGTGGTATCATTTCTTATTGGATAAAACACTATTAGAAATTTGCTATAAAAAATACAACAAAGAAACACAAATGAGTTGGTCTGTTATAGCATCACAATATGGGTACTGTTCCGCAGAAGCAATTCGTAGTAAATTCAAGAAATATCGCAAAGCAAATGGAACATTAAAAGCAAGGGATATTGTGAATGGTATTATTATTGGTAATGGTGATAAAGAATTAATTATTCCTACTCCTACCCCATCTACTCCTAATTATAAAGAATCTGTAGAAATTAAGCAAGATAATTCTCAAGTTTCTGATAAATTATTGGAAATGAGTAATGAAGAATCTAAAAATCCTGATTTTGTTTTAAAGTCACATGGATACTCTCCTGAAGAGTGGGTTATTACATCTGCTAAGAATAGTATGTGGCATATGAATACTAAGGAAGATGGATTGAAGATTCTTTATGCCAGTAAAATTAGTGTAAAGCCAAGGACTGAATACCAGTGGAATGAAGAAGATGCCAAAAAGATATTTTCTAGTTTAGAAACATGCACAAGAACAATAAATAAATCAAATATAAAAACATTTCAATATAACAAAAATGGGAAATTACTAATTGTGCCGATTTCTGATTTTCATCTTAATCTTCTATCAGATAAATTATCAACAGGAAATGAATATAATATGCAAATTGCAGAAGATGTATTCTTTAAGGTAATTAATGATGTAATAGATAGAGTTGAAGATAAGGTATTTGAGAAGGTTTTATTCGTAACAGGAAATGATTTTATAACGGCAGATAATACAAATGGAACTACGACTCGTTTCACGCCACAGGAAACAGCAGAATCATGGTTTAAAGCAGTCCATAAGGCCACAGAATTAATTGTTAGGGCAATTGATATGCTTACTGAAATTGCACCAGTAGACGTTGTTTTAGTGCCTTCTAATCACGATCTTCATACTATGTTTGGTGTAATTCAAACAGTTAAAGCATGGTATAGAGGCAATAATAATGTTTATGTAGATGATAGTCCTTTACCTAGAAAATATTATGAATTTGGTAAAACATTGCTTACTTTTTCTCATGATATTAAAGTTAAGGATGCTTTACAAATTATTACCACTGAAGCAAAAGATAAATGGAGTAATTGTGAACATATAATTCTTTTATTGGCCCATCTCCACCAAGCAATGGTATATGAGAAACAAGGATATTTAGAAGTTTTGAGATTACCTACTTGTTCAGGTTGGAGTAGATGGAGTAATGACAAAGGATATATTCAAAGCGAAAAGAAGAATCAGAGTTTTATAATTGATAAGGATTAGGGATTACTGATATTTTAAATACTGTGATTAAGGATTAATAAATAAAAATAATTGAAAGAATATGAGGAATATTTTATGGCTGAACTAACTACTCTGAATATTGATGAATTAGTTGCTCAGATGCAAGAAACTTCAAATCCTGTATTACACGCATATTTTAAAGGGTTGAAAAATAGAACCATTATTATAAATGAAGCTATCACAGAATCAATAATTGAATGTGCTGTATTGCCTTTATTAGAAATGGATAATGATGGAACTGGAGAAGAAATAAAGATTTATCTTTCGAGTGGAGGAGGATCTACTTACAATGGTTTAACACTTTGCAGTATTATAGATAAATTAAAGACAAAAACAGAAATAACAACTTTTTCATATGCAATGTCAATGGGAGCATTAATACTTATGGCTGGATATGACAATCCCAATGTAATTAAAAAATGCTATCCTTTTACTGTTGGACTCATTCATGGAGGAAGTCAATTATTTGAAGGGACTTTATCGCAAGCTCGTGATTACTGGTCGTTTAACGAAAAATATGAAGAAAAAATTAAAGAATATGTTTTAACACATAGTAAAATTACTGATGCTGAATATGAGAAAATGCAGAAGTCAGAATGGTATATGACCTCCGAGGATATGTTGAAGTATAAAATAATAGACGAAATTATTTAAATATGAGGTATGCTTATGAATTATAAAGTGATATTAAGACCTTCAATTGCAAGAACTTTATTACAAAAAGGAAATCCAATTGTAGATATAAAACCAAATAAAGATAAACCATTGGAAACTGTGTTTATATTTGAGAACAATGAAAAATTCAAAAATGATTTGACATCTATTACAAAATAATAGTCTTTAATTTATAAAAAACTCGTAAAAGAAGGAGATGTACTATTGTGGCAAAAGAAACAAGGGAAACAAGGGAAATAATTAGTGGAATATACAAAATCGAGAATAAAGTAAATGGTAAAATTTACATTGGTAGTTCAATTGATATAAATAAGAGATGGAGATATCACGTATCTGATTTCGAAGCAAATAGGCATTGTAATAGTTATTTTCAAAATGCATGGAATAAATATGGCAAAGATAGCTTTGAATTCTCTATAATAGAAATATTAGATATAAAAGATAATATCTTTGAAAGGGAACAATATTGGTTAGATATACTAAAACCATTTGGAAATATAGGATACAATTTATGCCCAACTACAAATAGTTATTCATTTGGATATTCATTAAAAGGGAGTACAATAGATAAATTAAAAAATAGAAAATTTACTGAAGAACACAAAAGAAATATGAGTATAAATTCTCCCAAGAAAAAATCAATCATTCAAATGAATTTAAACGGAGAATTAATAAAAATTTGGGAAAGTTCAACTGAAGCCTGTAAATCATTAAATATAAATACAAAATCATTATGGGGATGTTTAGAAAGAATAGATAAAAGATTATCTGTTAAAAATTTCATATGGATATATTATGAAGAATATATTTCAGAATCATCACAAGAGATAATAAATGAAATTGTTAACAAGATTAAAAATAGAAAACAAAATGGTAATAGATCTGTAATTCAAATGACATTAGATAATGAATTTATTAAACAATGGGATACCGCCACTGAAGCAGGAAAAGTTTTAAGTATTAATAGAGTTGGAATAATGAATTGTTGCAGGGGAAATCAAAATGTATTTTTTAATTATAAGTGGGTATATGAAGATGATTATAATAATGGTATAATAGATAATTTTAAATCAAAACCAAGATTGCATAATTCAATCGTACAACTAGGCATGGATTATAATTTTATAAAACATTGGGATGGAACTAAACAAATTCAAGAAGAACTAAATTATAAATCTGATTTAATATATGACTGCTGTAGACAAACAAAATCAAAGTCATCTTATGGCTATAGATGGTTATATCAAAAAGATTATGAATATGGGAACTATATACAATATTGATTAAAATAAAATAAAATAATAAAGGCAGGAAACACAAAATGTTAATTAATAAAACTCCATATACGATCTCACAAGTTGAAGAAATAATCGACATTAATCTCCAAGAAAGTCAATCTTTTATGTTTGTTGCTGATTTCGCATTAGCGCACTATATTTATGATTATTTACATAATGACTATGGTATTATTGCTACATCATTAGAACTTTCAAATGATATTGACGAATATTACGTCAGTTTATCTTTTTATTCTGATGGAGATATGGATTTTGTATGTGAGCCTTCTAAGGGTGAAGATGATGATTATAAGTATGATGAATCAAATGATGTTGAATATTATGTTTTTCAAATATGGAATTTGGAGACGTTCGTGAATATTTGAGTGGAAAAGGAGAATTGGATTTTTGTGAGTTAGTTGATGAAGATTGTATTGAGGATGAAGAAGATATGGATGAATTATTAGATGGAGAAGAATATGAAATTGGTTTAGTAGAACATTATGCTGAATTGATTGAAGAAAGTGAATGTGAGTGCGGATCTTCTTTGCGTAATATTCTTTATAGCATATTGCAAGAATGTATGTCTATGGGGTATGAAAATGCACAAGAAGAAATAAATGAAAATAAAGTTACTAATGTCCATACTAGTGTCCATATTGATAATATTAATTTTCCAAATGTTGAAGATAAAAATGAATTAATGGAAGCATTTAAGAATTTACCTGAATTAGCAATGAGTAGAATAAAATTTTAATTAATAATAAATCCAATAAATTCTAAGTTTTATTTTGGTTAGTTCTTCAAACTAAATATTTTGTTTCAGATAGTATCTCTAACTTATTTAATTATAGTTAGAGATATTTTTGTGTAACAAAATAAGTTATGCAGTAAACAGGATAGAGAGTGCAACTCGACAAGATACAATCCTTAGTATCTTCCTGTTTATTATACTTTTTAAGGAAACAAATAAAATATTGAAGGAGATGTTTAAGAAAATGGAAGAAATTAAACAAAAATTAACTGAGAGAAAATTTACGCTTAGTAATGCCGAAGGAAATATTACCGTCGGAGTTAACGAAGGGAATTTTTCGCCCGTTGATGAAATTAGCATTGTTGATCCATATGGGTTTATTTACATTACAACAAATATAATAAATGGAAAGAAATACATAGGACAAAGAAAATTTAGTCATGGATGGAAAGGATATTTAGGCAGTGGAATTATTTTAACACAAGCAATAAAAAAGTATGATAAAAACAATTTTAGAAGAGAAATAATAGCAATTGCTTATAGTAAAGAAGAACTAAATAAATTAGAAATTGAATTCATATATAACCATAATGCTGTTAATAATGATGATTATTATAATATTACATATGGTGGAGATTCTCCTATGTCTGGTAGAAAAATGTCAGAAGAACATAAAGAAAAAATTAGCAAGTCAGAAAAAGGAAAAGAAGTTTCTAAGGAAACTAGAGAGAAAATAAGTGCATCAAGTATTGGAAAAACACATTCAGATGAAACTAAAGAGAAAATAAGAAAGACTAGTAAGGGAAGATTACATTCCGATGAAACTAAAGAAAAAATGAGTGGAGAAAATAATCATTTTTATGGAAAACATCATTCTGAAGAAAGTAAATTAAAAATGAGCAATAGTTTAAAAGGCAGAAAACATAGTGAAGAGACAAAAAATAAAATGAAAATAATTTCAATAAAAAGAGGTAGAAAACCTAATGCTAGAAAAATAATTTGTATAACAACAGGTGAAATATTTGACTGTATTAAAGATGCAAGTGAAAAATATAATATTCAAAGTGCTCATATTGTTGAATGTTGTAAAGGAGTTCTTAAATCTAGTGGAAGATTACCTGATAGAACAAAATTAGTCTGGATGTATTTATAAAGAAGAATTAAATATTGACTGGGATAGACCTATTACCATATTTCTAAAATTCGATTGTATGGATAAATTTGACGTTCAAAATCTAGCAAAAAGTGCAGTAGATCAACTGATAAATAGAGAATACTTAGAGGACGATAATATTATTGACAAGATAATTGTAGAAAGAAATAAATCTGTAGATTCTTTTGGTGAAGGTAAAATATATGTATATGTTAGAAATATAGATTAATTGTATTAATAATTAATGTTTTGTAAGTTATAAGACGCTTGAGCAATCAGGTGTCTTTTTGTGTGGATGGAATTGTGTTTAGATTATGCCTAGTCTTAATTGACTAGGTTTTTATGTGAGCATAATTTTAATTTTGTTCATGAGAAGAGAGGTAGTTTAGGGTTGCTCCTATTCTCCGTACCCTCTCTTCTATTTATTTTTAAGTGATTAGTACGGAGAAATAAAATGTACGGAAAGAAGGAATTAGAATGGGTAAAAAGAAAACATATGATGAAGTAAAATATTTCATTGAAGTTGAAGTTTCAGAATGGAAGAAATTAAAATTAATTAGTAA
>Ga0209728_1001798_pt1 | contig 12143 bp, 18 predicted proteins | sample RifGroD1_FD_183997 | JGI IMG/M metagenome (GOLD analysis project Ga0209728, IMG submission 183997) | Groundwater microbial communities from Rifle, Colorado, USA - Groundwater D1 (SPAdes) (version 2) | ecosystem: Environmental > Aquatic > Deep subsurface > Groundwater | place: Rifle, Colorado... | reverse complement strand
TTTCATTAGGTCATAATGTATTGCAAGTACTAGAAACGAGCTAAAATAGGCAATTCTGAAGATATTAGAGTACTTTAACAAAGAGTAATCACCATGCCATATAGCAATTTCTAAATAAATATACAGGGCCGACATAATTATAACAGGAATGATACTCCAATGTTTAAATATAGGTAATAATTTATAGTTCTTTATTTTTGCAATTACAAATGAAAGTAGAATTAATTCAATCAATAATTATTTCACCTGCTACTAAAAATATAGACAAATGTACTCATTTTCTATATTTTAGATAATTCTTGATTCATCGTGTCTATTTTCATAATATTTCTATTACTACTCATATTTGATAACACTCCACAAGCGTAAATTCGGATGTAGCCCACCCTACACAACAAATTATCCTATTATATCTTCGTAGCATTTCACCTTTCTTTATTATTTGATAATTTGTTTTATGCAATTTTATACACTTTTGCTTTTTTTAAATTAATTGAGGCATTTTTATCACGATCAAGAATAATTCCGCATTCTTTACAAATGTATACCCGATCTGACAATGTCAACCCATTGTCAATATTGCCACACTCAGAACACATTTTACTTGATGGAAACCACCTATCAACCACTCTTAACTCAATATTATTCCACAAACACTTATAAGTTAATTGCCTTCTAAATTCATAGAAATTTTGTTCAGCAATTGCTTTAGATAAGTGTCTATTCTTCATCATTCCTCTAACATTCAAATCCTCAATAGTAATATACTCTGGTTTGGATTTCACTAGAGTATTAGTGATATTGTGGACATAGTTTAACCGAATGTTAGACAATCTCTGGTGGAGAATTCTAATTTGTGCTTCTAGTATAATAATGTTTTTCGTCTTGATGAATCTCTTGCCATCTTTGTTCATTTCATACTTCCTAGAAACCTGTCGCTGAAGTCTTTTTAACTTCTTCTTTAACCTTCTAACCACTTCGGTCTTATTGATGTTTTTGAATGGTTCGTCAATATTACTTACAGTAGCTAAATCCTTAATTCCTAAATCAATACCAATTCCTTTAGTTTTAATGTCAGAGTAATCACTATTGTCGTTAATCTCACATAATACCGAAACGTAATATCTTCCTGCTTTCATTGATACGCTACCACTCACCACTTTTGCATCTGTAGGAATATAACCTTTTTCTTTAATTTCGACAAATCCTAACGATGGTATTTTTATTCTATGTCGCTCAACCGTCCAATCCGTTGTGTTGTTTTTAGGGAAATAAATCTTTATATCTTGGTTTTTCTTCTTTTTGAATCTAGGAAATCCACTCTGTCCTTTGAAGAATCTTTTATATGCCATCTCCGCATTTACAATTGTTTTCTTTCTTGCTTTAGAACCACAATTATTGATCCATTCAAACTCATCAAGAACCTTGACTTCATTGTTTATATATTTATCGAAGTCATTAGCACTCATAAATGCTGTTTTCTTGTCTATTTTCCCTTCTTTAAATAACTCGTACAACTCTTTATTTTTAGCAAGATAAGAATTATATAAGAAACGGCATGTGCCAATAGATTGATGGATTTTGGCAATATGCTGTTTAGTTACTCTGAGTTCAGTTTTAAATCCTTTGAGCACAATTCACCATCCTCTTCTATCTTTTTCTTATATTTTCTCAGTCCGTACACCCTACAGGAAAAAACATGTAAAATACTTATAATATCCTGTACTATTTCTTCTTGTGTGGATAATTTTTCATTGTTAATTACTACTAGTTCTACACCATTAGACTTTACAAAGTTTTCAAACCATTCAAAACCAAAGCGTATAAATCTGTCTTTATGAGAAACTATGATTTTGGAAACAGTTCCTAACATACAATCTTCTAAAAGTTTATTCCAATTCTTACGTTTGTAGTTTAAACCAGAACCAATATCCTCAAATATTTCATCAACTATCCAACCTTTAGCATTTGCGAATGTTTGAAGAAACTCCACTTGGTTTTTTAAATCATCCTTTTGATTTGTTGTAGAAACCCTAGCATATATAATTGTTTTCCCATGTGGTTTGCTTTCACTCATATAGTCAACATATTGTTTATGTGTGTAGTAGCGTCTATCAGTAGGGGTTCTAAATGCTTTAAGTTTATTTTCTCTATCCCATCTTTGAAGTGTTTTAACTGATACACCCAACATTTCGGCAAAATCTTGTGGTTTATAATTGCTCATATACTCAACCTCCTTGAGTATATCTTAACACTTATGTCCACATTTGTCAATGTATTTAGGAATCATTCATCACTCCTTTCATATTATGCATATGCAATATTATTTTTATTTAGTTGTGTCAATCCGAATTGTATGGCAATTCCTTGATCAATTCTCTTTAGTGTTTCCTTATCGCAGGCTCCTATTTTATCTCCGATCACAGCACTCTTTGCAACCAACATTGTTTGTTCACAGAGAGCTATAGAATCCCTTATAAGACCACAGTTTCGACTGATCATAATATGAGTAGGCAATTTGGATTTTGAAGTCACAGAAGTCAAAGGACAGATATGTAGCACAGGACTATAATGATTGGCTAAATTGTTGCTAATTATTACTGCCGGACGTTGTTTCGATTGGATAGACCCTTTAGCATCAGGTAAATTTACAATATATATATCTCCACGTTTAAGCTCTTTCTGCATTTGCATAATAACTATCACTCCTTAATTATTTTCTTATGATAGTTATTATGCCCTACATCTTGTATAATATACATTGGACTACAAATAATTATATTATGTCGATTGTTTGTACTCCTGAATGAATTGGGATAAAAGATTGGTTTTATTCCATATTACAAACCCTGAAAGTCGCCTATATCAAGGGTTTCAACATGGATAACCTTCATACAATTCATCTCTTGAATCAGTATAAAAACTTTCTTGATACATTTCACATGCTTCATTGTCACATTTGAAAATATCTCCCTCTTTCTCTATCCAAGATTGAGGATATTGCCAGTAATGTTCTGCAATTTGACGTTTACCATAATAATCAGTACATTTTAATTCACATCCACAATATGGACACTCCATACTTAACCCCCCTTTTTTTAAAAGTATTTAATAACTCTTTTAATGGTCTATTTATGTGAAAATAACTCCTCTTTTGGATGTGGTTTTGGTAGGTTACTTACATCCATTTTATTCCCATACCATCCACCCCAACCACCTTTTCCTGATACGTATAAATTACCATCCTCTTCAATTCTTACAATCTGATACGCTGGTTTTTCGCAACATTGCCAGTGCCGAATAATAAAACAATTATCTTTAGTAATATCATCTTGCTCTTTTGTTAAACTCCAATTAAACCCACACCAATATTTTATAAAGTTTAAATTATGTCCTTTATTTAATAAAGCATTGGCATAATTATATCTTGCATGTTTAAACTCACATTCGAGTGCATTTATTTCTCTATCATATGTATGTTTACAAATACCACATTTATAAGCAGTTACTTCTTCCATATAATTGCTCCTCCTTTGAAATTTGCATTCTAAACTATTCTTTCTCACTATAAAATATCTCTCTAAGTGTAATAATATCTTTCCTTAACACTTCTTTGGTTTGCTGCCTTAACCATCCATAAAACTCATTAGCTAAAGGCGTGGTTAATGAGCTAGTGTATTTGGTGTAACCACTCTTATAAACATCATCTTTAACACTTCTCATGTGTTTCCAGAATCCATAGTATCGTAATTTAACCTTCGTCATAAATCCAACACTATCTTCTAAAACAAATCCTTCAATATATTGTCCTTTATATTTGTAGTCATCTGCGGTTACTTCTTCATACCATTGATAAAACTCTCTCCAATTGTCTAACACCTTTGCTTTAACTTTTAAAGGCAAATTATATTTATTAGAGAATAATTGTAATTCTTCATATGATTTTCTCTTTGGTTCATCAATATTATTTTCTACTATTTCTAATAATGTTAAATGTGGAAAATTATATTTGATCATATGAGGGTCATTTGTAGGATCTACAACTTCAAATACTAAAGTTGATTTTTGTTCTTTAAGATATTCTTTGATTTCAAATTGTTGCTCTTCTGTAAGAATATTATTAAAGATGTCTCTGAAATATCCTGCAAACTCACTGTTCGGATTTGATTTTGAACTAATTAATAATTTATCTAGGCTAGAATCATAACCTACTAACCCTAAGAATCCATTATATTTAACCCATGCTGTCACAGGAAATTGAAATACGTTTTTGAGATTATCTAACTTAGTATTTTCTCTTTCATTAATATTGAAAAATTTATTATAACTCCTAATAACTATCTCACCATTGTCAGTATTAAAAAATAAACCTCTCGCCTTAGTAGTTTGATCATCCCAAATCTTCTTATAGAATGCGTCTTTAGTGAAGTTGAACGAAGATATGTGACCAAATTTTGATTCTCTAATATAACGGTTTCCACGTAGTTTAGAAATTATATCCATATTTGACTCTATAACTTCTTCAGATTTAATAGGGATTTCTTCTTTAATTACTCTAAAAGTGTTATTTTTAACTTCTCTAGTTTTAAACCCTTCATTATCCAGTGTTACAATCCTTAGATGTCCTCCAAATTCTACTCTACCCTCTAGACAATAACACTTTTTATTGACTTGAATAGGGATATCTGAAACATTTCTATGGCCATGAATTTGATAATAATTTTCTGGCGTTGAATTAAGGAATTGAGTATTAATTACCTCTGTGTCCTTGTATTCTCCAACACCTTTAATTAATTGTTCAGTAGCTAAGAATTCAAATCTTTCAGGTATTGTGCTTATACCACCATGAGTAACAACAACTGTTTTATCATGATATGTATAATATGTTAATTGTCTTAGTTTTCTATAAAATATTCTTAATTTCTTTTTGTCTATTTGTGATTTATTAAGTTCTCTTTTAGTAACTTGTTCAAATTCTTTACTCTTACTTAGCATATCATTCGAGTAATCCCATAAATGCCTCTCATGATTCCCTTGTAAAAATGCTACATTAGGTTTATCCATGATAGAAAATAAGTAATTTAATAACTCTACATTTTCAATTCCTCTATCTATATAGTCTCCAAGGAATAAATATAGTTCATCATCTTTTAATTCTCCTTGAAGATATTCTTGCAACACAGTATTGCAACCATGAAGATCACCAATATGATGAATCTTTTTATACTCAGAAAAATCCAAAGGTGAATATGTAATTGTGCTCCAAAACTCTTCTGGTTTAACAGCTTTAACACCACTAGGGATCTTCTGAGATTCAAATCTTGTATACATATTGTCAATCACATAATCTGGAACAACCTTATAATCTGGTTTTCTATTCTTATTTCTCTCTTTACATACTTCAATAGGCACATCCGTCATATCAATACAAATGATTCTGTATCTGTAAGTTTCTGCCATACTTTTATATCTATTTAATTCAACAGTTTTAGAATTAGTTGCATCAACCACAACAAATTCACCACGAATCATTCTTTGTTCTAAGATATCAAATAATAATTCCCATACTTTCTTATCATTCTTTTGACTGATACCATATCCTCCATCAGCATTCATAATAGGAGACTGCAAAAGTAATCTGATATCATCTGCACTTAATGCATATTGTTCGAGATTATTATTTTTAATAAATGTTGATTTGCCAGAAGCTGGTGCTCCTCTGAATAATGTTAATATCCTCAATTTTATTCCTCCCTTTTTATACTCCATAATGCTCCCATTTACTCACTCATGCTCTGTTTTTCAAACATAAAAGTAGCATAAAATATGTGTTTTAAGTTATTTTAATTAACTCTGGATTTTGCCACTTATTACCGACAACATTTATTTTTGATATACGATAATAAGAATCATCTCTGTTCATTTCTAAATATAATTCTCTTATATCTTCTACAAGATAGTATTTATCTTGTTTGTCACGACCAACCCAAATTTCAAGAATATCACCCTCATAAACTTCTTGTCCTTTTGGATATTTTTCTGTTTGTTTACAATCACAAAAACCAGTGAATTGTTGCTTTTCTGCCCTTAAAGCTTGAATATCCCAATCTCCATGATAACAAGCTACTCTTTCCATAATTTCATTTAAGGTAAAATACCAGAACCGATTCTCAAAATAAGTCCTAAATTTTATCTCAATCATCCCTTAAGTTCCTCTCTAACCTTCATTAAAATCTTACCTAGCATATTCCTGCCTCTACCTCGACACACTCCCCAATATGTGTCATTCCACATATTCCCCTCAACCAATTCTTTATTGCCTGTTTCTATTAATCTAAGTCTTAAATCTGAATTTCTCGTAAATTTATCTTTCACGCAATCTTCCATGACTTGATCTTTAATCTTCTCCCAATCATGTCTTAATGTAACACTCCTACCCTTTCTCTTTGCAGTAGAAGGATCTATATTGCAAAATTGTTTTCTTCTTTCAGTGTCTTTTACTTTAGCAGACTGGAAAGCTGATTCATTATTTAGATATAATAATCCTTCATACATCACTGGAGCAGTATAGAAATTAGATAAGAAAAAGTATTTGCCCTTAAATTCATTAATCATTATTATTTCTCTCCCTGTTTAAATTTTTCTTATTTAATACCTATTCTTTTTGAAAATAGGCAAGAGGAATTTATCTTCTTGCCTATTCATTTATATTAATAATTTATTTCTCTAAGCCACTAAGCATCTTTTCAAGTTCTTCTTTAGACATATTATTGTAACTTTCATCTTCCTTGTTCGCTAGAATTTCCATGATTTTTTGTTTCTTTTCCTTTCGTTCTCTTGCTTTAAGTCTCAATTGTTCTTCCTCTTGTTTAACTTGGAAAATATATTTAACAATTTTAATTTTCGTGTCAAGTTCTTGATCTTGTTCTGTTTTTACATTGAGAAGACTTTCTTCTTGCACTTGTTTTAATTGAGAATTTAAAGTTTTAAAAATAAAATCTAAGTCTTTTACATTCAATTGCCATAAATCCTCAACACTAATCATTCCTTTAAATTGAAACCGATACATATTCCTTGTAGCAACCTCGAAAATATTTACATCATTTACACTTGTCATAATAAATACACACTCCTTAATATTTTTTATTTTTATTTTAAAATTTAATTTTTAGTACTCGCTCTGTGTTTCCTTTAACTTTTATCAACAACTCATTCCTTTTTGTGGAACTGAACCCAATTCCCGAAAGTTGATCATCAACATCTTTTACTGCCATCTTACTTCCAAGTGCTTCAAACACTCGTTTGTGTTTCAATAAATCCTCTTTCAAGAATTCATTATAGAACCCGTTTGGTGATTCTGAGTTAATACAATCCTTTAGCATGAAGAAATAATGTCTGTGTCCAATCCCTTTTTGTTCATCCCAATAATTTGGTGAATACATAACCACTGATACTGGTACAAATTGATTTGTTTTTAAGTTCCAAACTTCTTTTGATGATACATTTGATGGCATTTTTTCTTTAATAGTAAATCCCTTATTTCTGTCAAATGTAACTTCCGCAACTAGAACTTTTTCCTTATGCTTTAATTCTTTGGCATATTCAAAAGAATATATCTGACCATCAAATTCAATTTCAGCTTTAAAACCACCTCTTCCACCCCTGTTTGTGAAGTTGTGAACTATAAATTTATAAACCCCTTCTTGCATTTTGCTTTTATTAGTCCAAGTGATATTCTCTACAGCAGGTTTATTTTTACTTGGTTCAATAATATCTACATCTAATTGACCTGTAGTATACCTATTGATTTTATTACTGTAGTAAATTTCATTCCCATTAGGTTCAATGCAATGAGCATCTAAATCATTACCATCATACTCATCATCGTTCCATTGAATAGAGAATCTTAGAACACCTTCTACGTTTCCACCTGCCGATTTAACTTTTTCTTTCATAGAACTATCGGTAATATTTCCAGAATAAGCCCAACTAAATCCATTGTCCCATTTAAACATTGTCTTGACATCTTTATTTTCTGGGGCAATTAGTGAAACCATGCTACTAGAATGTTTATTTTCTAAAAACACCTCTAATTCTTTTGCTGTTGGTAGAATATTATTGATAAAATTATCAATAGAAACTTCTTCAACCTTTGAGAATTTTTTAGAATTAATAGGAATACTACTTGACATTTCATCAAAAACATCTAGACCACTAATTCTCTTAGCAGAATCCTTATTTGAGAACAAAATATTATTCACAGTGATATCATCTAACTTAGCATATCGTCTATTTAAAGAATCCATATATCCTAGCTCTTGAAGTGTTTTCTTTGCATCTTCTAACATTTTCTTAGTGAAAATTGCCTTTGGCCTCTTATAGTTTGCAGGAGCCACAATTGCTTCATATTTTTTAACTGCTAAATCTAAATCCATTCCTTCGCTTACATTAATAAGTAAAGTTCCAATACTATGGTTTCTAATTCTGCCAATTGCTCCTCCTGCTTTCACAGATTGCTCCCAAGTATAATTTTCTTTTTCTTCTATTGTTTGTAGTTTATCATATGCTTTTTTATATTTAAGAAACTCAGTCAATACACCTTTCCATTCTTCTCCTTTATACAACGAATTCTGAGAAATAAGTTCTAATATTGTGAGCAAACTTTCTTCAGTGATTTCATTCAATGATCTTTTAAATACATTTCTTGTGTCTCTAAAAGTTCCTTTAATATCTCCTTCTGACCTGCCACTATTATCAACAAATTTAGAAGGTAATTCTAAGTAAAAATGTTGCCACTCGGTTACTTTGCCATTTTCCATCTGTTCAAAGTTTTTATCTATCCCAATATTTTTAAGCTTACTAATATAAATGTTTGTAACAAGTTTTGATTTAATGTATTCTGACATTGCATTTACTGATGGTTGATATTCTTTACTGTTTGTTTCAAAATCCCAAATAGTATATACCTTATTGTTTTTAATTACTACTGCGTTCCCAATGGTTTTAATAAAGTGTCTACAACATGAACAATCGTGCTCCCTTCTTTCTCTAAAAATTTTATTATATTGTTTTGGAAAACTTTCGAGATATACGCTCCACATTTCGTCTTTATCTACTTCAACCTCAAATAAATAACTGGCATCCTTTACCATCTGTTTAAAATTTTCTTGAAATAATCCTTTAAATTCTTTGAATTCCATTTTATTTCATCCTCCATTTAATTTATTTTTATTATATAACCAACATTAAATTTTAACCTTATCCACAATCCACAAATTCATTTACATGATAATCTACTAATGTTTCATCATACATGATAGAATATGGTTTACCTTTTCTATCAATTTTTATAAAACAATCAGTACAATAATATGTTTTAGAATCAGTTTTATTGACATTATGACCTTCGCATACTGGACAAATCTGAATATCAAAACCTCCCATCTTATTTTTCATTTTGGTTTCTGCCTTTGCTTTAGTAGCCATTATGTATTTTCCTCCCAATTAAATTATTTACTATTCATTGTGTAAATTATAACATGAGTTAGATCATAAAAGCAAGCTATTTTTCAATTATTTTTACTACAACTTGTTTGAAATCAGCACATCCTTCGCATAGGTCTAAGTCTTCGGATATTAAGATTTGATCATCTTCATAATCATCGCTAAATAATCTTTTAAAACATTCTTTGCAGAATTCAGCCATACTTATCCCCCCCCTCTCATAATTCAAAATGAGTATTTTACGCTATTTGTTCCTTATTTCTTTTGTCGCATTCAACTAAAGCTTCTTTCTCTGTTGCAAAACAATCTTTTTCATAAAAATAATTACCTGACTCACCCCATGGATAATAAGTTATTTTAATTTCCTTTTTAATAACTTCAACATTAATTTTCCTTACCTTACTAACAGGAAGTTTATCACTTTCTGCCACTCTCCAACATTGAGGTTCATATATTGTCTTATATCCATCTCCATAACATTCGGGACAGTCATACTTTTTATCATTAAGCATAACATTTTTACTTCCATTACAAACTGAACAAGTTTCGAGAACAGTATCTGTAGTTCTCCAAATAACAAATATCTTATCTCCAATTGATAATTTAGTTTTAACTTCCATTACGTTCTTCCTTTCCTTTCAACTCAAAGATTTAAAGTAGTTCTAATTTCGATGTAATTAAGTGTTCTATTCTAGTCAAACTATTTAAAGTATTTCTAATCTGAATGATAAATAAAGCATACGCATCTTCAGGAGGTAGTTCTCCGCTTTTTATTTTTTCTTTAAGATAATCATAAGTGCTTTCGTATACTTTCCCTGAACTAGAAATTTGATCTGCCATGAAACGATATCCATCATAAGTTCTATTTTCTTTAACTTTTTGCAATAATTCTCCTGCATCTTCTATGCTTAAATTCATTAAACTTCTTCCTTTCTTTTAACAAATAAAACTAGATTTTTAAGTGTTTACTCAGAACAATATTTTTGACAAGGATAATAATTATCTTTCCCGTAATCACTACAACCATCACAATATGCTTCCATGCGTTTAAACAGTTCTTTATCTCTTTCCTCCATTGTCAAATGTTTGATAGTTCGTATCACTTCAACCTCTACAATTTCTATAACATCAAACTCATCAATACCTTCTTTCTTAATATACTGATTTAATTCTTCTCCCGCATCAAACCATACTGAGGGGCATCCATCACCATCAAAATAAGTAAGAACAAATTTTGTCAACATCTTTTCCTCCCTCCCAATAGAACCACACTTTCAAGTTACTTAAATTTTTTAATTAAATCTTCTATATCTTTTATTACAAACTCATATGCTTTTTTCTCACCATCCATCATAATTTGATTTAGACTAGGATTATCAACACCTAAAAATTCTTGTTCTCTTAGTGAAAGCCTATCACAAGCTTCGTTTTCTTTAGAATACCTATTAATTAGACTCTCAAGTTCGCTTACAAATAAGTTAATTAAATCAATTGAATTATCTCCTGCACCTTGACTTTTATTACTTAATTCATAATTAAACAATGTATCAAAATCTATTGCACTTGAGGTTCCTCCGTTACGCAACCAGTTTCCCATAGCAACATTTAAATGATCATTATAACCTATCATTTTAAAAGCAACTCCTTTCTTAAGCTACAATCCTAATCCCTTTACCATCTAAATTATCAAGACACTCTTTTAAATATTCATCATCATGTTCAGAATATATCAATCCACCAACCTCAATATGATTAATAAAATCATTTTGTCGCAATCCTGTAAATGAATAAATTTAAAGGTTATTCATATTCATCTGATTCATCTTCTCTGTACCAAGTATAATTGTCTCCAACTTCACTCCATACCCAATCCACAAATGCTTCTTGAATTACTTCCTCTGTTACATCATCTTCGAACTCAACCTCTTCTTGATGTTGGTTCATATTTTCATCACATCTGAAAATTACTTTAATCATTTAATTTCCCTCCTTTCCATAACGAAAAAACTTAATTCTTTAAAATTCACCTTTCATGCCATTTTATGTACTCTGAAACCCTTATGTAGCAATGGTTTCAGAAATTACATTTTAACAAACATCAACATATTCAAAACATAATCTCAAAACATCATCATAACTTTCTTGTTGCATAGCTTTATCACTAAATTCCTTTGCTTTATCATTAAGTCCTGCTCTTTTTAATGTTTTACTAACTGTTCCGATAATAACAAATACATTTCCATCTACACCAGTGAGTTGACATTGTGGTTTTAGATTCTCCATTTAATAATTCCACCTTTCCTTACTCATAATTATACCAATCCTTTCCACAAAATGCAATACTAAATATTATTATTTCCATACTATTATATTACGATACCAAGAATACTATTCCAATCAAGGCGAATAATCCTAATCCATAAAATAGCCATTTCTTGATTTTCCAACAAACAATCAATATTAGAATAAGCATTATTGGAAATATTAAAGGACTTGAATTATTCTGCTGCTCACCTAATAAGTATGGTTCTGGATTCACTGTGACCCCATCCCTAATGCTTGTTAAATGAAGATGTGGGCCATTGGAATGACCTGCTCCTTGCATACCCGGCAATCCTCCAGATAAAGCAATAATATCT
>Ga0209728_1001797_pt1 | contig 12157 bp, 17 predicted proteins | sample RifGroD1_FD_183997 | JGI IMG/M metagenome (GOLD analysis project Ga0209728, IMG submission 183997) | Groundwater microbial communities from Rifle, Colorado, USA - Groundwater D1 (SPAdes) (version 2) | ecosystem: Environmental > Aquatic > Deep subsurface > Groundwater | place: Rifle, Colorado... | reverse complement strand
ACTAAAGTATCTGTAGTTTCTGCATTAATTGTGCAGACATTAAATAGAATAAAATCTCGTGGATATGTTGAAGGAAATTGTCCTGAAACTTATGGTTATCTTATAAATCGTGATCGTGAAATTGATACTTTAATTGAAAAAGCAATGCCAGGTATTCAGATTGATTATAATTGGAATTTAGAATATGAATCAAAGAAAACTGGCAAACAAGTAGAGAATAAAAAAGAAACTGTAGATAATTTAATTGAATTTTATGAAAAAGTAAGATTAGATGAAGATTATAGGAATGAATTGATTAATGATGGTATCTTAACAGATAAAGGATTAAGCAAAGCAAAAATTAAAGAATTATTAGATATGAAAGATATTACATTTAAAAAGTCAATGAATAAACCATTAATGTTACAATATATCAAAGATAAAAATATAGATATTGAATCTAATAATAGATATATAAATTTAAATTATAATATTTCATAAAGGATATACCTCTATACAGTTATAGAGATCGTATCCTTTTTAATTTTTAGTTATACAGTGAATCCTACTTTTCTATATATGATTTTACATATTTGGCAAAATACTTATATGAGTGGTGGTTCACTTTTAAATTTTACTTCATCAAAATAGATTAAACTTATAATTAACACTTGCCAAAGGCATTCTCTTAATATTATAGAATTTCATTACACTTCGCTACACTTACGTTTCGCTACGTTCCATTTCATTCTATAATATTAAGATTGTCCTCATTAATTTTCGCATAAGCGAAAAGTTAATTCGTCCAAATTAGAATTTTATTGTTTTTTTATTTGGTTGGTAAAGGGTGGACAATATATTAAATTAAATAGTATTAAATAAAAGGAGATAATAATATGACTATTTTAACTAAATCACCTAAATCATCTAAACCTATAAATAATATGATTATAATAGATAAAAATAAAATTGAAGATATTAAGAAGAATAAAATTAGTCAAGAATTTTTAAAGAGATGTTTAGATTATTCTAAATTAATGAAAGGTAAATAAAAGGTAAAATGAATGAATAAATTAATAGATGATACTATTTTTGAGTGTGAATTTTGTTCTAAGTCAATTGTACTCCTATCTTCATCTAATTCTAAATCCTCTACATTATCTAAATCCTCTACATCCTCTAACCTTCAAGATAAAGAATATTTCCTATATTTTCAGAATAATAATTTGAGTTTGTTTGAGGGTGATGAGGAAGGAATGGTAGTTTTGGATGAGATTAGGATTGGGTTTTGTATGTTTTGTGGTAGGGAGTTGAGTGGTTAATTTGGTTAGAAGTGGATTAGAATGGAATAATTGAATTATTAATATATATTTAACCTACATTATACTCATAAATTTAAAAATGTAGGTTAACTTTTTTTAGAGTGGATTAGTTTCTGCTCTTTTTTGTTTTTGTGGAAAAAGATAAATCACATAGGCCAATGTGGTTGATAAGGATGGTGCTCTCTGCCATCCTTCTTTTTATTTTTAGGGTTAGTTCAGAGAGATGGTAAGGAAATTAAAAATACATTTAGAGAGGATGTTGATAAAGTATGTTGATATTACCACAAGAAGTTGAAGTAGTTTTAGCAAATAAAAATATTAAACACTTTGAAGAAAAAGGTTATGAAATACCTAGACAAAAAGATAAATGGGGAAAGGTAACAATTCCCAGAGGAACTTCAATTATGGTAAAAGTTCAAGATTTACCAGAAAGAAGTAGAAGTTTTATTAACTTACAATGTGATTATTGTGGAAAAGAATTTAGTAAACGTCAAAGAGATTATGTGTCAGAAAATAAATATAGTTTAATACATAAAGATTGTTGTAAAAAATGTAGATCATTAAAAGCCAAAGAAGTAAATTTAATAAAATATAATGTAGAAAATTTTAATCAGTTACCCGAAAGTAGAAAACGATTAAGTGATTCAAAGAAAATTCCTGCTGAAAAAGTATATGATCTTTTTATTGAAAATAATCTAACTCCAATTAATTTTAATTATATAGATGGTAAAACTGACATAGATTTTATTTGTAACGAACATCCAGAATTAGGAATACAACAAGGTAAATATAGTATTTTAGCAAGAGGACATTCACCATGTAAAAAATGTGGTTATGCAAAAAATAGTGGAGAAAACCATCATGAATGGAAAGGTGGAATATCGCCTTTACATGAATATTTAAGAGGTAAAATAAAATCATGGAAAAAAGATAGTTTTAAATATTATAATTATAAATGTTGTATAACTGGAGAAAAAGGTAAAATATTAATTCATCACTTATATCCATTTTATGAAATTTTGCAAGAAACATTAAATGAATCAGAAATTACTTTACATCCTAGCATAAATGAATATTCAGAGAATGAATTAATAATATTAGAATCAAAATGTTTAGATTTACATTACAAATATGGTCTTGGTGTATGTTTATGTGAATCAATACATAAATTATTTCATCATTTATATGGAAGTAAAAGAAATAATAAAGATCAATTTGAAGACTTTAAAACTCGCCTCAAATCAGGTGAGTTTAGTAATTTTCTAGAAGAAAATAATTTAAAATTAGTAATATAATAATTTAACCCTACTCATTTTTTATTATTTGAGTAGGGTTAATCTTTTCATTCTTTAACATTATCTTCTGGAACAATATAACTAACAACATGTTTAGTAACTGCACGAATCGTACTACTGCTATTAACAACCATTGGAATACCATTTTTGATTCTGAAGCATTCAGACCAATAAGGATTATCCTTAGAAAATATATAACCTCTAAAACCATCCACTTGTACAGGTTCTTTTAATTTTGCTAATCTTTCTTGCCAATTTTCTAATCCATATAATTTTCTAGCAACTGCAAAGTAAGCATTAAAAGTTATTTGCTGAATTGTTAAATCCTTATCTCTCATTTCCTGACGATTTGAAATATGACCCATGTACTCAGGTAAGAGATTTATTAATTCATCCCAAAATAAAATTAAATAATTCGCAACTTTATCTGCTTCACTTTTCGTTAATATTTTATCTCTAAAATTGTTTTTAATACCTTCGTAAATTTTTGCAAAGTTAGTCAAATCATTATTTCCTTTTGCTCTTATTGAACCTGAACCAATTTTAATTTTATCTCTTAATTCAGATTCGTCTACTAATCTTCTTGCTACAGTATTTGTTAGATCGTAAACATCTAAAAAATGGCAGACATTGGAATTTACTTTTGTTTGCTTGCTATTGTATTCACTAAAAAGAGCAGATGAATCTTGATCTGATAATATTTCAACACTTACTATCATTTCATATTGGAAAGGATTTACAATTAAATGTTTATCTTTTTCTTTAAGTTTTTCCCATTTATTTATAATAAATAAACCACTGGTTAATCTATGGCAACCATCAATTAATTCAAATCTATTTTTTCCATGAAGAATGCCTGTGGTTTCGTCAAAAAATAATTCAGGATTTTCTTCTTTTCTAAGATTTAACGTAATCAAATTACCAAAAAACTTATTACCTAAAATTTTTGTGGTTATTTCTTTTATTTTTGATTTAATAACAAATGGTTCTGTACTTCCATCCTTATTTATACGACTTCCCCTTTGTTTTAAAGGATTATAGTAAATTTGACCAGAACGATACATAGAACTTAGTAATCCTAATGATACATTACCTGTATACCTTACTATCTCACCATTTTTGTATAACGGACGTAAAGGAAGTTCCCATTCCTTATTTGTATCCACCCCACTAACTCCATTAACTCCATCCATATTGCCAATCTCTTTCTCAACAACACTCATTATTAACACCTCTTTTTTCGTTAATTTAAATGAATTATAACTAATTCAATCATCTTACTATTCATTATATCATTCTTCCATAAAAAGTATACATTTTACTAAAAAATAAATATTAATTTTTTAAAATTTTTTAGTTCTAAAAAGGATAATTTACACTCAATGTAGAATACTATTCCATAACATCATTTTAAAGGCGGTAATATTATGGAAAAATTATCAGAAGTTATAAAAGATATTGCTATCTATTTAAGAAAATCAAGAGCGAAAGGGCAGGAAGAAACAGACGAAACTTTAGAAAAACATAATGAAGTTTTAGTTGAATTTGCTAAAAAACATAACCTAAGATATGTAATTTATAAAGAAGTTGCTTCTGGTGATAGTATTGATGGTAGACCTGAAATGATAAAATTACTAGAAGATATTGAAAATGATTTATTTGACGCTGTATTATGTGTTGATATTGATAGACTTGGTAGAGGGAATGAAGAAGATTCTGGGAAAATTAAACGTATTTTTAGAAATTCAGGTACATTAATTATTACTCCTAATAAAGTATATAATCTTGAAAATGAAGATGATGAGACATTCCTTGAATTCCAGACGTTTCTAGCAAGGCAAGAATATAAAATGATCAAACGTAGAATGATGCGTGGTAAGAAAATTGGAAGTAAAATGGGAAATTGGACTAACGGTACTCCTTCACTTCCATATATTTACGATTCCAATAAAAAAGGTTTAATCATAGATCAAGAAAAATTATCTACTTATAATTTAATTAAATCTTTATTTTTAGATAAATTATTAACAGTTGAAAATATTGCAATCGAATTGAATAAATTAGGTATTGCTACTTCCTATGAACGTGGTACTAAATGGCATGGCAATGTAGTACAAAGATTACTTTTAAATGAAACTCATTTAGGGAAAATAATTAGTAATAAAACTAAAGGTAATACTCGTAAAGGTGAAAAGATTATTAAATATTCTAGAGATAAATGGATTGTGATTGAGAACTGCCATGAACCAGTTAAAACTATAGAAGAACACAATAGAATTTTAGAATTATTTAAACAAAGAAATAAAACCCCTTCAAGAGCAAAGCAATGTGTATTTGATTTTTCTGGAATTATAAAATGTGGTCTGTGTGGTTACTCTATGACATATTTAAAGAAAAAAGATACAGGTAAAATTTATATGAAGCCTTGTTGGTATATTGACGCATTTGGCAATAAATGCAAAAATCGCTCTGGTAATGTTGATGAAATATCTAAATATGTATTAGAAGCAATTATTAATAAACGTGATATATTAATTAATGAAGTTACAGATGGTTCAAATAAGGATAATACAAAAATAGAATTAATAATAAAACAAAAAAACAAACAATTAAATAAATTTAAATCAGCTTTAGGTAAAGTTAATGAAGCATATGAATTAGGTGATTATACTAGAGAACAATGGTTAGAAAGAAAATCTAAATGGGATAATGATATTGAAAAGATTAATATTGAAATAAATGAATTAGAAAATGAATTATTAAAGAATGATGAAATTATAACTAGAGATGAATATATTTATATTATTGATAAAGTATTAGAAAATTTAAACAGAGAAAATATTACTTCTGAACAAAAAAATCAATATTATAAATCAATAATTGAAAAAATTACATGGTTAAGAATTGGGAATGATGAAGGTGAATTAGATATTACTTGGAGATAATTTTTTTACTTTAGTAAACATGACACCAATGACAAGTTTACTAAAGTAAAAAATAAAGCACCAATTAAGATGCTTTATTAGGTAAATATTTATCATATAATTTATTACATTCAATTATTTCTAATAATATTTTAATACTATTTCTTATTGCTTGAATTGATGGTTCATTTGTTTCTGTTACTTTCATATCACCACCTCCATATTTGATTATATTAACTAAATAGTAATTTATTGCTTGGTAATTATTGTTAACATTTTTGATATTAATTATTCACATTCCCTACAAATACCTCTCCTCAACTTCACTCCAATCCAAAACCCAATCTCCATCCCATCCAATATTCCAATCAAACCTCTTACCAAACAATACCTTATTCTCACAATTGCTACTTCTCAAATTACTCTCTACATCGTCTAAAAAAACATTTCCTTTTCCTTCCATCGAAATAATTGATTTATCCATCCTACAATCACCATTAAACATCAATACATAATCTTTAATAAATGGCAATCTCTCACTCAAAAACATACTCTTTTTAGATAAGTTAATCGGAGTTCCAATTGTAATAATAATCAATTGATATTTCCTATTTAACTTCTTTAAAACTTCATATGTATTATTATTAATAAATTCTAAATGTCTAAAGAATAAATCATGGTCAAATATATCAAGTGGATTACAAACCAATGGACAGATATCTTTCAGATCATATCGTTGTAATTTATTTGGGTCTGCTGGTTTAAAATCTGGATAGTATTGATATATTTTGTTGTATGCTTTTATGTAGGCTAAAACACTATTTGTAATGGTCGAATCTAGATCTATGAAGAATTTAGGTTTAGTTATTAATTTCTCAACTAATCCATCTAATTTTTCATACAATTCTTCAATTGTCCCATTATTTTCAACAACATAATCAAATTCAAAATTATCTACATCAGATTCAGACACATGATTCTCCATATCTCTATCCTTAATTGCATTAAAATATGGTCTAACTACTCTTATAGTTGTAATATCATCAATTAATTCTTCATCTAATAAATTACAAAAATAATCATAATTAACTTTTTCACGAAAACTTTCTACAATAGCAATTGTATCTTTATTTGCAAATGGTTTAATATCTCTTTCCCATACTCTTCTTGCCATATGATAAGGATAAAATTCAGTACCAATTCTATATGATTCTGCCATAAATTTTCTACTTTCTAATGTATCTACACCATCCCAAAAATAATCTTCTTTAGCAACATTTCTTATGTATGTTGATAGACTACATCTAATTACATGTTTATTTTGTGATTTTAATATTTGTTCAATTATTTTTGCTACAGTGCCTTTCCCTGTGTTTGATTTGCCACTGATCAAAATAATATGCATACATTACTCCTTTGTATTATTTTAATATTTCATTACCACCCATCAATCAGTTTGTGATTCTGGTATATATCCTAAACATATTTCTCTTATACAGTTTAATTTACCTATATTATCTTTACAATCTAAACAATCTTTATAATCTAATTTAGGAAAACATTGCCCAAATGAGTAACACTGATAACAACATCTTGGTGTCATAATAATATTTTCTCCTTTCTAAATATTTATTTTACCAATCTATTCTTCCTTCTCCAAAATATATTCAATACAATCTGTTTCACCATTACTTAAAATAGGTGTACAGAATTTAACAATCCAACCTTCATCTAATTTTTCTTCCAAATTACTCATAGGAAAAGTATAATCATTTCTTTTAAATGTTCTTACTACACAGTTTTTCATAATATTATCCCCTTATATTTATATTATTATATTTATATTCTTATTACTAAACAGCAATAGGAATACCTTTAATTTGTTCACCATGTTTATAATTAAATACCTTAAAATCATCAACTGTAAAATCATAAAAGTTTTTTACAAATTGATTAATCATAAACTTAGGAGCATCATAACTTTTTCTACTAATCAATTCTTTAACTATCCCAATATGTCTATCATAAATATGTGCATCTGCTATGACATGAACAAATTCACCAACTTCTAAACCACTAACTTGTGCGAACATATGCACAAGTATTGCGTACTGGGACACATTCCAGTTATTTGCAACTAAAACATCTTGTGATCGTTGATTCAATATTCCATTTAATTTATTTCCTTCTACATTAAACGTCATACCATATGCACAAGGATAAAGATTCATTAAGTGTAAATCTTCAAAATTATAAATATTAGTCATAATTCTTCTACTATATGGATTATGTTCTAAATCATATAAAACTCTGTCTACTTGGTCAAAATATCCTTCTTTATATTTATGTTTCTTTTGAAATTGATAACCGTAGGCATGACCTATTGAACCATTTTCATCTGCCCATTGATTCCAAATTTTGCTATTTAAATCTTTAATATTATTTGATTTCTTTTGCCATATCCATAATATCTCATCTATACATGCTTTTAAATTTGTTGGTCTTAATGTTAATATAGGAAATTCTTCTTGTAGATTATATCTATTAACTATTCCAAACTTTTTGATTGTATGTGCAGATGATCCGTCTTCCCATTTTGCTCTAATTATTTGTCCTTCTGAGGATGTACCGTTTTCTATGATATCTTTACACATATTGATAAATATTTGATCTGCTTTGCTCATATGTATATTTAATCTCCTTTATTTATTATTTTACAATATATTAATATTTTTATATTCATAACTAATTTCATGTCTATCAAGTAATTCTTCTAACCCTTCAGTGTATTGTTTTAATTCATTAAACTTATTTGTAATTTCTTTTGCATCATCATTTAATTCTATAATGGCATCATTTAAACTTCCCATAATATATTCTAAATCTTTAATACTTCTAACATATTCATTTAATTCTGGTTCTCCATTTTTATTGTAAGTTATCATATAATCTCCTTTTATTTAATTTTAGGGGTATTATATTAACAATACCCCTAAATATTATTTATCTAACAAAATTTACATTCATTCTTCAAACTTTTAATAATATTATCTGCAACTTTATTACTGATATTTTTTATCTCACTGTCCAATGAATTATTTTCTAGTTTTGTAATTCTTTTATCTAAATCTAAAAGAAAATTGATAAATTTATTTGTATTATTTTCTTCTTTTTCTTCTTGATTTCTGTTTTCACCAATCTTAATACCATCTTTATTTATTACCAAAACTATTTCACCATTGCTATTTTTAATAGTAATATTTTCACCGATTATATTGCCTCCGATTATATTGCGTTCATCAATTTTAATATTATTAATATTTTTTAATTTACTATTTATAATTTCTTCTTGATTAATTATTTCTTGTTCAATTTTTTTCATAGTGTTAATATGTAATTCTGTTTCATCTTGCAACATTTTAACTATTTCTTGTAATTTCATATTTCATTCTCCTTTTTAATTATTTTTTAATTTCTCTATAAAACTTTTAAAATTAATATCTTCTAATATTACTCTGCCATCTTCACCTATTGGTAAAAACATTACTAATTTATTAAGAGAAAGTAATTCATCTAGATACTTTTCTGCTAATTCTTTATTAACAAATGGAGTTATGTATTGTACTTTTAGAATAAAATTAACACTAACACTAAGACCATTAATATTGTCTTCTTTAGAATTTTCACCATTACCAACTAAAATTTTTAATACTGCAATAGCATAATTAAACTCCTTTCCTAAATTATAAGATTTTAATTTCTTTTGTAAATTTTCTACTCCTAATGGATTAAGTTTACAATTCAATACTACATTTAACTTACTTGATACATTTGATACATTTGACATAATTATCATCCTTTCTAATTTAGTGTAGGTCACAACCCTTATTTTAATATAGTTTTACTATATTATCGGTTAGTTAGATGATTAATTTTAGTTATCTACTGCCCACCTCAGTAGATATATACTAATTTTATTTATTTTACATTAATATTGTTTGGGAAATAACGCATTATATTTAAAACTTCTCTATATGCATTAATCAAATTTTTATATGTCCCATAGTCTCTATTTTCTCTTGTCAATTGCAATTTAGGAGTAAGAGCCTCAATTTCATTAGTAAGAGTATTTAAAACTTTTTCATTAAATGACAATTCTTCTTCTTTTTTAGGAGTATAAAATCCAGTAATAACTTTAAATCCTATATCTTCAATTGCTTGGATATTTGTTACTCCTTCATCTACTAGAACTTCCAAAGGATTATCTTTATTGTATTGATAACCATATTTTTTTAAAGTATCTCCTTTCAGAAAATCAATGGATGCAGAAAATATCTTTGAGTAATTTTCTCTTTTTGTTACAGTAGAAACTACAGTTTCATTTGGTTCTAATACGATGCAGTTTGTTTCTTTTGCTAATTTGATTAGAATATGGGTTTTACCAATTCCTCTTAACCACTGTGTATGTATTAATTGGTTTTTCTTTACTCCTTCAATCAATTTCTCCATAATTATTTTTTGCATATTAAATCCGTTATAGTATGTAATTTTATTTTGATAAGAATCTAAAAACTCAATAATGTTGTAAGGGTTAAATTCATTCCCTTCTAATAAATAAATCATATTATCCTCCTTGATGTCGGTCATCACCCATATTTTATTTATATTATCCTTAGTGGGTAGGTTAATACCTTATTACTGATTATATTATACATTTATTTTATTATTCTGTCAATACCTATTTATTTTATTATTCTATAAAAAATTTTTACCATGTATCCTCGCATGGTTCAGTCTATATCATTAACTAATGGGAGGAGAAGTTAATGACCAATTCTGCCCTGGCAAGATAGACACTTATCTTATTTGAATATGTCAATACCAACATTAATATATCATATGCATTTTATCTTGTCAATATGTTTATATTATATTTGTATTTTAAATATCATCACAAAAGATGACTTTTGTCACAAAATCCAATCTCACAAACCCAATAAAATCAACACTTTTCAGGAACCCACTTTTCTATAAATTCACCAATTGTCATTTTATCAATTACATGAACATTTTCATTTTTAAAATTATTAATTGCTAATTCTAAACAAGAAATATGATAATAATGTGACATTTTATTATTTATTGGATTATTAGATACCGTAAATTGTGTTGTATATTGATTTGGGTTTAATTGGAATTCATTATTATTTATATTCATCGGATTCATTGGGCAATTCCATTCATGATTACCACCAGTGTCTTTTTGACAATATGGACATGTTAAAATATTCATAATATTATTCTCCTTTTTAGTTATATTTATATTATTATTTTTATATTTTATCACTTTTATCATTTCAATTCAAACACAAAATAACATCCACAATCACAAAATATAATAGATTTACCATCGCTATCTAATTTAACAACTTAGGGATCAACAATTAATTTCCCACATTTTGGACAATTTATATTACCTACAAACAAACCTCTTTGCATATTATGTATCTCCTTTCTAATAGTTTTTCAGTTTTTCTTAGATTTAGTTAACTCTAATACCCAATTAGTTAATTCTTCTGGAGTAATATTTCTGCAATGCATATGCGAATACCACTCATCATAATCTCCGTCATAAAATACTATTTCTTTTTTATAGTGGTTGTCAATGATTGCTTTAAGTGTTCTGAGATATAATTTAACATTTTTCAGATTAATTTCTCCTTTCTGATGTTTATTTTATTATTTATAGTAATTTTATTTATAACAATTTTATTTACTATAATTTCATATTAATCCGAAAATCACATTCGATAATTAATTGTCCTAAATCTTTTTGTAATTTTGTTGCTATATTACGCCATTCATTTATTTCTATGCCTGATGCTTCTGTATTTGAATTTTGAAACAAACAAGATAACTCTTTAATTCTATCTTGTAATGATTGGAATTGATTATAGAATTTTTCATCTGATCTTATTGCGTATTACATATATTATTTCCCTCCTTTTCTAATCCATTTCAGCACCACAATGTACACAAATATTTAATTCTTCTGCACATTTCATACAATATTTATTAATATTAGAATTATGATGAAGAATTTCTTCTTTACAATTCTTACATGTATATTTTGTAAATGCTTGTAGTGCTATTTTAATATTTATATAATAACAATATTTACATTTTTGCAACTTTAATCTTTGTAGTTGTTTTGGATCTGTGTCGTAGTTGTTTAAATTTTTTCTTATTGATTCTACAGATGATTTATTTATTTCTGATAGAAATTGTTTTGAATTGAGTGGCATATTACTCCTCCTTATCCCAATTTTCATAAGCATTCCAAATAACATTAATTACATTTTCTTCTATTTGATTAATATTACTGTCTATTCCTACTATACCTTGTCTTTTAATTTCATTAATTAAATATTCAACAAAACCTCTTAATCCTAATGACATATATTCACTTCCTTTCTAAATCATAATAAAAGACAAATATGATCATGATATTTTAGATTTTTAAAAGTTTTAAAACACTTTTATAAAAACTATTTCATATCTTCAATAATAAAATCCCATAAAACATCACATAATTCATTTTCATTATCTTCATATAATACTTCATCATCTTTATATA
>Ga0209728_1001796_pt1 | contig 12161 bp, 11 predicted proteins | sample RifGroD1_FD_183997 | JGI IMG/M metagenome (GOLD analysis project Ga0209728, IMG submission 183997) | Groundwater microbial communities from Rifle, Colorado, USA - Groundwater D1 (SPAdes) (version 2) | ecosystem: Environmental > Aquatic > Deep subsurface > Groundwater | place: Rifle, Colorado... | reverse complement strand
GACCAAGATAATTATTATATTCTAATTCACCAATTTCAGCAATTTCAATTAACTTTGGAGAATATATTTTACCAACATCTTTAATTTCTATTGGTAAATTTCCTAGTAAACGTAAGTTTAAGTCTTTATCGTTAGTAGTATTGTTGTTGTTAGTGTTGTTTGCAATTTTGTTTCACCTCTGTTGGTTTTGATTTTTTTGATTGGTTTTTGTTGATTAATTAAGATTAAGAAAATTCATACGTTTTATACTCAATACAGGAACCCAAAAAATTTGATGAATTGTCTGTAGTAAACTCATACATCCCCGAAAATTCCACTCGTCCTATGCCCACCAAACGTGTTTGGTTAAAAATCTTATCCAGTTCTGATATGATGAAGTCATTTACAAGCCCCTGATCACATCCCATCAAACTTTTATGACTAATAACATACAAATAAAAATTAGAAACCTTATACATATGGTCATGTGGTTTGAAAACAAAATTGCTAGTGATATGTATATTGGCTTCATCAGTTATCTGCGGAATGTATTTCCAAGGCCATATCTGAGAATAAAGGAGTGATGTACGATCAAATTCTGCTGGTATAACTCTATCAAGAAAACTAGACGTTTCTTTTCGATATAGTAAAGCTTTAGTTATATTATCATTGTTGTAAATTGCTTCCATTAATTTTATCTTGTTAAGACTAAGGTCTTCAAATCTATTTGCAATATTAATCATCTTCTTCCATCAGTTCAAATATTCTGTTGTTAATTAATTTCTTCCAATCCTCATTTTCATTATCCGTAAAATAAGGAATCTCCAAATAAAAATATCCTCGCGATTTTGCGAAGATACGTTTATAACGGTCTTTTAATTTTTGATAATGTAATTCTTGTTCTGGTGTCGTATTGTGTTTTTAGCTAATTTTTTATGCCATGTGCCAACTTGATAATGTTGCAATCCATGAACTTCAATTATTAAATGCTTTCTATTAGATAAAATTATTTCATTATCATAGCGTAAATACATTTTTGTTTTCGGGTTTTGTGCAATAATTGTGCAATTCTTTTCATGTAAAACATCATATCTCAATTCATTTAAATACAATCTCACTTTTTCCTGAAGAAAAGATTCTTTACGCTCGTTAACACATTCGGGACAACGAAAATCACATATATTAGACTCTCTGACACTTCTTTTATAATCTTTATGATTCCCTTCTAAACACTTCCAATACACTTCTTGACCACTCATTGGAGAATAATCATATGGTGATTTTTTATTTTTATCAGACCATATTTCTAATACTTCTGGATACAAACATCCCAATGAATCTAACCTATGTACCTTACCATTGCTATTGTTACAATAAGGGCATCTATAATTATTAACAAAATCATTACAAGTAATATCATAGCTTCCATGATAATTTTTCTCTTGACATTTAATCCATATTTTAGGTTTATTCGCACATTTTGCAATTTCCCAAGGATTTATATTTTTATTCTTTTCATAATCCCAGTATTTTTCTAAGAAATTTACACCTAAATTATCAATTCCCCACTGAGCAAAAGAATTACATGCTTTACAATCCAATGAACCTTCTTGACCAGATATAAAACTATTAATAATTTTTAATTCTGAAAAATGTAATCCTTTTGAACATTTAAAATAATATTTTTTTCTGCTACTTCCATAACATATTTCACTTGGTTTACAGTCATTTAATTCATAATCCCATCTATCAAGTATATCCTGTCTATTATTTTCAATACACCAATTTTCAAATGATTTTCCATTCTTTAATCTTGTTTTTATAAATTTATCTTTACCATATAATTTACTAGCACAACTTTTACAATAATATGTTCCATCTTCTTTTACACTTTTTTTATAATTTGTCCAAGGAATATTTTCAAGAATCTTACCACATTCATCACATTCACAATTAACTTTTGTCCCACTCCATTTTGTTAAATGTTTTATAGGTATAATAATTTCATCACCATATTTAAAGTCATATTCTAATTCTGTAAAGTGTTTAATGTTTTTATTATTTATCTTAATTATTACTTCTTTTGTTATTAATCCCATAATCATTCTCCTTTTCTGCTTAAAAAGATTTATAAATGGGAAAAGACACTGTAAAGCAGTACAATGTCTTCGTTTTACTCTATATACAGTAGCTATCTATATATAGAAACCATATTTAATTTTTAATTATTTTTACAAAACACTTCTCAATTTAATATTAATCAGCACACTCTTTGTAGGAAATTCTTGATCCGTAGCTTTTAAATCTACAAAATAACTATAGCCTAGAGTCTTCAAAGATGCGGTGTTTCCTGAAAGTGTTAATAGTTCGTATTTATTTGTTGGTGTTGTACCCGGAATAACCTCAAACGTGAAATTAACTCCTGTTTCCAAAACTCCATTTTTATAACGTGACGCCGTAAATACCTTAGTCTGATTATACTTAACCTCGCTACTTGGAGAAATATTACTAATAATTTCATAAGTGTAATTCGTTTGTGTACTTTCTATTATTTCAACATTTATAGTATCTTTTACACTACTATCAGAAGTTAAAGCGACGGTAAATACAACACTACCAACAGTTAAAATTGTTACAACTCCACTACTATTAATCGTAGCTACACTTGTATTTGAACTGGAATATGTAAGTTGAGGACTAGATACAACTACATCATTATCTTTTAATTCTGCATTGATAGTTAATGGTTGTGTTCTGCCAATTTGGAGTGAACTTCCATTCAATATATCCACTGTGAATACGTGCGTAATTGCACTCTCTACTACAACTTCAAGTTTAAATATGATCAATCCAGGATTAATTATATCTGAATCTGCCACAATCTTATATGAACGCCTACCTAATCGCACAATATCATTAATCTCAATTAACCTCGTAGAATTATTATCAGGAATCCTCATAAAAACAAAATTAGATATTTCAGAAATGTATTTCATTACATCTGAATCTAAACCCATTCCTTGCCCTGCCGTACTAAGAACGTAAGGCACTGTATAACTTACATGATTATTAACAAATACAAAATTTCCACCACATTGCTGTACCACACAACTTTTTATATGATCAATATTATTTGTGCTTGTCAACAACCATTCATAACCATCAAATTTTATTAAATCTCCAGATTCACATACAAAATCTAAATCTTTAAATACTACTTTCTTAAAATCATCCAACGCAATTTTCTCAGTATCCTTTTTAACCTGAAACACATGTACTTTTATTCCAGTAGTATAATTTGTCTCATTCCGTTTCTTATATAAAACCTCTTTATAATTAACATTATTATCAAAACTATCAGTAAATCCATCTTTAATAGAATTTATATACTCGTCACGAATAGTTAATCCATCAATGGATAGTCTTGACTTATATTGATTAACCAAATCAGAAAAACTCAAAACTATCCACTCCTTTAACTATCATAAAAAATTAGCTCCGCTTGAACCTTTTAATTCATCACTATCTTGTTGATATGAATTCATAACCATATCTTGAATTAATTCCTCTCTAACATTTTTTATAGTTTCTCTAATTTCTTTCATATGATTTGCTTGACTATGTACTTGATAATCTTTTCCATATACTAACTGATTTAAATGTTTTTGCTTCTGTAACTGAAATTCAAGATATGGTACAGTCATTCCTCTTGTAATATAAGTAATTTCTTGATCATTTAAATCATCAGTAAAATTACCTATTGTTATTCCATCAGAACTTGTTTTTGTATAATTATTTATATCAACTCTTGGAATTAAATAATTCCTGCAAATTCCTATTGATCTATATATATATTTCGATAATTCTAATGCTAAATCATCTTCTGTATAATTATTGATAAACTTAGGATCATCTATAATTAACATAAATTGTTCAAATGGTAATTCAAAGGAGGTAGCCAAAATACCACTTCCCTTCTTTAATTAATCACATATTTATTTGAAAACTCTTGAATGTTGATATTAAAAACATTATTTAAAACTTCCCATTTATTTTTATCTAAATATTTTGGATTGTTTTTAGCTACATTTGAAATGATTAATGCTAACACTGATTCTTGCAGTGGTTTTGATAATGATTTTATTTTTTCTATTAATTTATTTGTATCTAATTCTATAATATTATCAATTTCTTCTTTTGAAATATCATATTTTTTATAATTTTCTCTAAGATATAAAGTATCAATTACATCATCATCATTTAATATTCTAATTTCAAGATTTTCAAAATGGTCACGATATCTAGATACTAAACTTTCAACATCTTCAAAACGCACAGGATTTATATGTCCATAGTTATTAAATCTAATAAGTTTATTGTTATGAGTAAAAAAACTACCTCCTGCATGTTCCATTTGCATTAACAATACTCTCTTTGTAGGATCTATCGTCACATAAGATTTAAATCCTTTATTTGTTTCAGATTTTACTGCTTCTATATCAGATTTATTTTCATTTATTTTATTTTGTGATTCTAATAGTTTTTCCATCATAAGAGTAATATTATTAATCTTATCTTCAAGATCTTTATTTTTTTGATTTGTTAATTCTAATTCTTTCTTTAATTCTTCTGAAATATCAATTGATTTAGAATTAATTTGATTAGTTTCTTCATTAATTATACTATCTAAATTAGAATCTAATTTATTTTCACTTTTTGATTTTGCCATAAATTATTTTTAATGCCTCCGATATGTTGATTTATTAATAAATATATAATTAATATAATTCCATTGTTTTTGCCTTGCTATTATATTTATTTAGTCTTATTTTAGAATAGTTTATCATTCTAAAATAAGACTATAAAACTACTAGGATACTTTTACTATCCCGAAAAACGCCATGCTTATAATTTTGAGATCCCAACTATCTGTAATAGTATAAGAATTCGTGCCGTCACTAGTTTCGTATTCTTTTGATGCCCTTATAGTCGAACGTCCCTCAGTACCAATCTTTACCAATTTATCAGTAGCAATAGACATAAGTATCACATAATTATTATCTAAAGCAAAATCATAAGCACTGTTTGGGTTAATGGATTGCTCCAATTTCAAAGTAGGAATTCCGAATGGAGCTTGAATATAACCAACGTCTACATATTCTCTACCTATAGGCATTTTCATATAATCATTAGTAGGTAAAATCTTATTTAAAGCAGTTTTTGTACCTACAGAAGTTGCAGTTACACCACCATTAGCAGCAGCAACTCTTTCTGCTAAACGAATATATGAATCTTGAGCATAAGTAGTTTCTTTAAAATTAGTTGCGAGAGTGGAATATGCACCATAAATAATATTAATTACTTCTTGTTGCAACTTAGTTCTAAAGGATTTAACTACTTGATTTAACAACCAGCCCCAATCATACATTCCTGTTGCAAGACGATACGTATCAATCTTTACGCCAATTTTCTTTCTTTTAGGATTTAGTGTAATATCTTCTTCCCAAAGGTTTTGGAAATGCACACTTCTCACACCATTAGCAACAGTAGATACAGACAATAAATGGTTTGACGGAATGTGGAAAGTTAAACTATCTCCATCCGCAATAGATTTTACCTCTGCAAAATTTAAAGCTGATTCAATTTCTGTTTTTGCGTTAATTTTATTAATAACTGCTTCTACTACAGAAAAATATGCTCTTTCAAAAGTTTGAAAAGCAAAAGCATCTCTAATTCCAAAACGTTCTTTATCCAAACCAGAAATCTCATAAGCCTCATCAGCAAGCATATTACTAAAAATATTATTTTTATCTTTAAAAGAAATTACATGACCACTATTATCAGTAGTATTAGCAAAAGTAGCAAATCTACTATATTGTCCTAAATTATTTTCTCTTTCATAAAGATAATGTTTGTATAATTCTACACCTAAATCAACCGTAGCAATTTGTTTCTTAGAAAACTTAGTAAGTATATTCATTATTATTTTTCATCCTTTCCTTTTTATATTTTTATTTAGTCTTTAATTACTCTTAAAATAGTAGCAGGAACAGCAGTTTTACCAGTAAAGATATTACAAGTAGAACCAGTTTCTTCAACTACAAATGCTAATCTAGTACCACCAGATAAATCAGCAGCAACAGCAGGTTGATAAGTAGCATTAGCTGGAATTACATATTGCCCAACAACAGGAGTACCGCTAATTGCAGAAGTATTAATTTTAAACCTCATACCAACCCTCATACGATAAGCCCTTACAGGACGACCAGCAATATAAGTAAAACTTGTCTTATTATGTACAGGAGTCCTAAAACCAAGTGCATCAATATATACTTCTGCCCCAACAACCATTACTGCTTCAGCACTACCTAAAGTTGCAGTAAGAGGAGTAGCAACAGAATATAAATCTCTTTCACCAGATACCAAACCAGAAAGATTACAAAGATAACCATCATCAAGTGCAACAGAATCATGTTGTACACTTAATACATCAGCATCAAAAATTGCCTCATTCATAAATTCCACAATGTTATAAGCCATTATTCATTTCCTCCTTAAATTTTAATTTAATTTTTTTCTTGATAATCTTTTACATAGTCAGTCCAATGTTCACCTTCAGGCTTAGTTTCATTTTCTGCAATAATTCCCATACGAGAATAACTTGCAAAATCTTTCTTTCCTTTAGTTTCAGCTTCATATTTATCACAAACAAAAGCTTTAACTTCTTTCTCAAATTCTTCAACAGTATTAAATTTTTCAAGTTTACCAAATAAATCTTTTCTTTCATCTTCATTAATTTTCTTTGCGAATTTAGAAAGAATAATTTCTGCTTGAGTTTCTTTCTTTTCTTTAGCAAAATTAACAATATCAGTTTTAAGAATCTCATTCTCTGTTTTATAAGTCTCAACTTCAGATTTAAAAGTTTCAATTTCTGTTTCTTTGGCAGAATATTGTTCTTTTAAACCATCTAGTTCTTGACCTAAAGAAACAATAGAATTTTGTTTTTCTTCTAATTGAGTGGTAAATTCTGCTAACTGTGTAGTAAATTCTTCTGATTTAGTAATAAATTCTGCTTTGATAGTTTCTTTTTCTTGAATAAATTCCACATTTTTTTCATCTACTTTTATTTTAGCAAAACTATTAAATTCTTCAGTAAGAATTTCTTTTGCAAATGCCTTTAAATCTTCTGCTTTTATTTCACTAGCATTGACTATATTACCCCACATTTCATTTGCTACTGCATTAAAATTTTTTGCAAACTCTTCCTTATTAAATACCACCTTATCTACCTCACTTTCTTTAAATTTTTCTATATCTTCAAATAGATAACTATAATCTTCTTTAGTTAAATTAAAATTTTCAAAGTTATCCATATTAAGACCCAATTGTTTATAATGTTTTTTTAAATGTGATATAGGACTACCAGTTATACCTTGTGATCTTGCTCTGCTTAATGCAGATTGAATTCCCCTATAATGTACCACTAAATTACCATCATTTATAATATGATGTGGATAATGGACATTATTAACAGATAAATCATTATCTACATTTTCATCAATAATTAAATATGCTTCTTTTATAAGCGAAGCATGATTGCTTGCTTTAAGTAGACTATTTAACATCTTCGCTCCGGGATCTTCCCAATCACCAGCAGCAGAACTATCTTTATCATTTTTTATATTAATAGAATCAGATTTACCTAATTCATCACCAACTGAAAATTCTTCTTGTTTTGAAAAAATATATTTAATTTTCTCAATATCTTGACTATATTTTTCTTTATAATCTGAAGCAACTTCTAAATGACAATTTTTCATGCCAGGAATATAGGATGAACCCATAATTACCAATGATTGGTACTTTATTTTATCAAAATAAAAAAGACCATCTTTTTTGGTCTTTTGTAAAACTTCTATTTCAAGACTTGTGCTTTTTACCATATCTTTAAGAATTACTTTTGATTCAGCACCAGCGTACTCACGAAAAATGATTCCTGAACAAAAAATATACTGGTCTTTATTTCCATCTTTATCCTCGATAGTTTCATACCTATAATTGTTATATTCAGATGGCAAAATAACGCCTATACACTCTAATTTTTCTCCTTCGTGTTCAAGAAAATCTGTACCTTTTCTATTAAGTGCTGCACATATAGGAATAAAATCTAAACTTGATTTTGCATTATCATAAGTTTCTTTGGATATAAAACTACGATTTGAATTTAATCCAATTAAAGCCAATTGAATATCTAAATAGATAAATCTATCGTCACTTTTTAGTTCTGTTGCCTTCTTTACCGCAAAAGATACTATTTCACTCACAAATTAACTCACCTCCTTTATATTAGTTAAATCAAAATTAAAATTATCAATAAAAAGAAGTTAATTTATTTCTAACTTCTTTAAAATTATTTTTCTAACTATTCCATTCCTTTAAATAAATTTCTAATTCATCACTAATCAAAAATATCCAATAAAATTTACCGTCTTCTTTACTTTTTTTTATATATTGAATATTTTTTACATTGCATAAGAAATTTTTAATTTTAATATCATAACAATAATAAAGTTCATCTTTAGAAAATATTTGTTCTGTATTTTTTATATACACATATTATCAACTCGCTTTTTGTTGTTATTTATTACAAATAAAAAGACTATATGTTTATAGTCTTTAACTTACTTTTATATTATTGTATTTTTATTCTATCCAGTTAATTTTTCATATTCTGATTTATACATCCATTTGAATCCACCAGCTGATTTAATTTTCCCTCTACAACAAGACGAAATACTTATAATCCCTGTTTGTTCTTCAGCATTTATCATACTATTAAATTGCTGAATATATTCTCCATTTAATGATAATTGAATAACTGGTTTAAAACGTCTTATATTATTTTTTTTACATGCTTCTATTGCATCATAATCACACCAACCTAGCTCTGCCCCTTGTTTTAAATATCTGCGAATTGTACTATCGCTTAGTTTTAATATTTCACTAATTTTTGATGTCATTTTAATCTCATTATTCCATAAATCACATGTTTCTTTAATTAAATTATTTTTTATTGCATATTCATGACATTCCAACCAATTAATATTAGATAAATTAAATATATTATTTAATTCACTGTTTAAAATATTATTTTTAATCCATTCTAATTCTGATTTTCTACAATCTATATCTATATATTTATATCCATTACACTCAGATAGTTCTTTCTTTAATTTATCATTTTCTAATTCTTCTTCTAGTGTTCTACCACCATAAGATTCAAAACCACCATTATAATGCTGTAATCCGTGAAATTCAATTACAATCTTTAAATCATTAAAAATAAAATCATATCTTTTATTTTTTGACCAATTTGCTATTGAATTATAAATATAATAAACATTTAATTGATTAAATAAAAATAATCCAAATTTTTCAGGATATGATATTCCATCACCACAATTAGGGCATGATATTTTAGATTGGTAAATATCATCCCAACTTCTTTTGAAAATATTATTACAATCCAAACATTTCCAATTAAGTTTTTTGTTGACATCTTTATAATTATTAATTAATTCGATATTTAAACTATTTAATTTACACCAATTATTTATATTTTCTTTTGTATATTTGTTTGATTTTGAAAATTTAGAAGTATTACTTCTTTTTAAAGTCTGAATATCAACATTTCCATATTTATATCCAATAGAATCAAGTAAATCAACATATGTTCTTTTATCTGTATTTATAACTTTAATTATTTTATAATCTACACCTAAACTTTTATCAATTATTTTTCTTATTTCATTTTCAGTTAATCTTTTTTGAAATCCTCTGCCATATAATTTATTAGAACAACTTTTACAATAGTATTTTCCATCATCTTTTATATAATTTTTATAATTTGTCCACAATATATTTTCCAATGTTTTTCCACAATGGTCACATTTAACATCTACTTTAATATCACTACCATCTGTCAAATGTTCTGTTTTAACTAATATTTTTGTGCCACGTTTGACCATATATTTATTATTATTCTTATTGAAATATCTTGGTATTTCATATCCTAAATCTTCATAATGTTTTATAATTTTGTTACTTAATTTAACTTCAACTTCTTTTGTTATTAATCCCATTTCTATTACCTCCGACAGTATTATTTTCCGATAAATTTAAAATAGGGAAGGGGCAACTCGGATATTGCCTTTTTCGATCTGGATTATAAGCCCAAATCTATCCCAATATTATTATACTATTATTTTATATTTATGTCAATAATAATATTTATATTTTATTTAATTAACTTGTCACTTTCCCTTCGTTTGAACCTGCTGATTTCGTAATATCTCCTGCATCTCCTAACTGGTCATCAGACATTAATGGCCTTCCACCCAAATTATTAGGATCGTCTCCACTCTGAGTATAAGACGTAGCAAAAGGTATAAATGCCTGAGTATCCCAAAGATATAATTCTTCATCACTCATTTGTATTTCATATTCTTCTGGTAATTTCCCTAAAGAAGCGAGATATTCCTTTTTACAAACTCCCATCGCAGCAGAATTTTTATATCTATCAGAAGTTTCTTGCCTACTAAAAGCATCACCAAACATCTTTATAGCAAATCTATGAGTATTACCAGTTCTTTGAGAAAGTTGATAATTTATATTTTTCATATATTGTCTATATAAATGATTTATAAAATTCATATCAGAAATATTACTAGCCTTTATAGCTGCAACAGATTTTCCATCTGATGAACCATATGCTAGAGGTGAAATACCTGCCGATTCCCAAACACGGTTTGAAACAATACTTGCAAGTGAATTAACACTTTGATTATCAGATACTTTAATTTCACTAGCTTCCATTGGTGATGAAAATACAAATGTACCAAATGGTAAACTCGCACTAGCGGTCGCTGTCCAAGCTGCTATTAAATTTTGAGATAAGGATGGCTTGCCATCTTTGTCAACTGGTGCTTTAAGATAAATCATTTTGAATGTATCTAACATCGTCTTGGTTCTAAGCAATTCTTTATAGCTTTGAATTCCCAAAATATCAGTAAATAAACCCCTTAAAGGATTCAATCTAGCGGCTTTAGTGTCATCAAAAAGAAATACAACGCTCTTCTCTGGTGGCATTTGTTTGTAATATACTTGAGAATTTTTAATTTCTTCATAAAAATCTTCGAACCAACCAGTAAATTCAGAAGCATAATCATTAAGAGATTGTGGTACTCTTAGAAAGAATGTCATATCAAAAGCATAAGTGTATCCTAAACTTGTTCTTCCATTAATAATACATTTATCATTAGCTGGCATTTCTTGGTAATCTATAAATCCATCACTTTCCCTTAAATAATAAAACTTTCCACCCTCACGTATGACACCTAAAGTTATATTAAAAAATTGTTCTTGAATTCTAAGTTTAGTTAAAAAGTCTAATGCTTTTTTTTTAGATTTTTTATATACAGTAAAAGCCTTTTTATCATTTTTAGGATTCGGCACAGGAGTAATAGGATAAATGTAATAATAAAAATCAAGATTAGATGCAAAATGATAAACAACACGTTCATATTGCATCACAACTCCCTCAAGATACTGTGACAAATTACTTAATTGTTGTTCATATCTATGAGGTTGTAATAACCATTTCTCAATCTCTTGAGAGGTAGGTTTATATGGAGATATATTTATATCTTTCATCAAAGAGTTACTATAATGTGGATAATATCCTTGATTATTATTTATCTTTCTTAACAAACTATATAATGTATTAGAATATGTTTCTAAAAATTTATCTGGTGACATATCTGTATTTGATATATCATTGTTTATATTATTACTATTTGTTGTAACAGAAAGCGATTTTTGCTTTTTTCTTGCCAAATATTTCACCTACCTACTTTTTTAAATGATTAATTAGTAATTCGAAAATTTTTCCCAAGGTTTTGAAGTTGGAGCAATAAAGAAATTTTCAAGATCATCTTCTTCTTTTTCTTTTAATAAATCTTGCTCTAATAAAGAAATAAAAAACCCGCCATAACTACAACTTGTATACCTATCTTTCCTTGCTGTACCAATTGTTTCTAATTTAATATTTCCATTAAGTATTATATATTCTAAATTAATAGTCTCATTAACCATTTCTGAAAATTGTCTATATGGATGAATAT
>Ga0209728_1001795_pt1 | contig 12163 bp, 17 predicted proteins | sample RifGroD1_FD_183997 | JGI IMG/M metagenome (GOLD analysis project Ga0209728, IMG submission 183997) | Groundwater microbial communities from Rifle, Colorado, USA - Groundwater D1 (SPAdes) (version 2) | ecosystem: Environmental > Aquatic > Deep subsurface > Groundwater | place: Rifle, Colorado... | reverse complement strand
CAACGTCGTCGCCGAGGTTAATGCTCTCGTAGGAGATTGACCCCATGGATTCTTTTTCTTCCCATTCGCCCAAACCTGCAACGTGTTGGTCAGTCTCTTTGGCTTTCTTGGAGGTCATTACTTTAAAGACCTGCGGGAACTGCTCCGGTAATTCCGTGTAGGACTCGTAGAAAACTTTACGAAGTCCAGGCTCAAGCAGTACACCAAAATTTGAACTAGATACAGCCATTTATATTTCACCTCTTTACTTTTTAATTAGTTAATTACAAGTGCTTTCTTAGCCGCTAAACATTTAACGTATGCCACACCTGCCGTGTTGTCGTAACCCACAACAACCCAAGCACCGTCTGTAGTGTCATCCAAGTCAATCTTGTTTAGTGCTGTGGATTTCAAGTCAAAGGCTGTGCCAATGTCAGCATCAGCGAGTGATGTTTTAGAACCTGTTACGTAGTTAACTTTGAAAACTACGTCGGGTAAAGCAAGGATAACTTTTACAGGATCGCCTGCGGAAGTTGCCACGGAGATAGTATCCTGTACCACACCGACAACGGCAGTATCAGCCGCACCGCCGTTAGTAATCAAACCAGACGCTAATGCCACAGTGTACCCTTTGGTGTAAGTAAGACTTGCGGCAGAAGGAAACTCCTTTACGGGAATTACAGAATCCCCGCCCGTTCTGTGGGAGTATTGAAAAGCCATTTATAAATCACCTCTTATTTCTTCTTTTTCAAAAAGTTAAGCCAATCGTCAATGTTCTTGGAATTCTTCAAAGCGTTATGCTCGTCAGCCTCAATCCCAAAAGCGTTTGCCACAAAAGCCTCATCCTGGCTCTCGAACTTATTGGCTTGACCTTGTGGTGAGCCTTTGGATGATACCACACCTGCGCCTGCATTAGACTCACGCTGTGCGATTGTACGCTGTTCTGCCTCCCTCGCTAACTGCTTAGAACGATTCTCGCCGTTTACCGACCAGTAAGCCTGCCGGAGTGTCATCCCTGTCTTTGCGGCATGGGCTTTCACGGACTCGGCTACCTCGTCGTAGTCAGAATAGATAGGATCGGCCTTGAGTTCTGATTCTTCAATCTTTTGCTGTAAGGCTAAATTCTGCTCGTACACCTGACGAACAGTCCCAGCCATACCGGATAAATGTTGATATGTGGTAGGGTCTAAACCTGATTGTTTCATTTGCTGCTGCTGTTCAAATGCTTCGAGTTTTTCCGCTAACTGCTTTTCGTTCATGCCTGTAGCCCTCATCATTCTATCAGTGAGAGCCTTGTACTGAGAGATCTCCGCATCGTGCTTTGCCTTGAGTTTAGCTTTCTCGGCACGTATCGCAGCGTTAGCGTCCGGTTGCTTGTCCTGCCCGGCGACAGCAGTATCATCAATCACGCCCGTAGTATCCCCGCCCTGCTCATCAGTTCCGGAGAAATCAGCACCCTCGCCACCTGCACCTGCACCATCGTCATCCACAAACTTCATAGACTTGTTGAAAAACTTCTCCCAAGGTCTTTTATTTACTCTAAACATAGTATCCTCCTTAACGTCACTTGGACGACTCGCCCGACAATACCCCGGCGACGGGTTTATGTTTTGAAACTAACGCATTTTCGTTAGTTGGTCATGGCCTAATCCTTAAGGTCATAGTTGTTTCAGTTTCTTCTACAACTTCCCACCATTTCTCTTCCGTGTCGGGGCAATAGGGGTCATCTTGAGTACCTGTACCAATTTTTGCTACGGTGATTATTTCTCCCATTACGCCACCTCCACTTTGAAATTGTCATATCTATCGTCTATGTTGGTTAATTGCCTAAAACCGTGCTTAGTTGCAGTAATATTAAAATTTGATGTTATACTTATTCTCTCAATGTCGTCTAAGTAAACTATAATATTGGAGTCAATAGCTGAGATTTTAATTTTGTACGTATTACCAGGCACAGGAGTAAAGGTATAATTACCAATTTCTGTAGGAGTATTAATTACAACTGAATACAACGATAACCCTGTCGATGATAACCTAGCAAGCATGTAATTACTTACATCGGTAAGTCTAAAAGCAATACCCGCATATGTTTGAAATACTAAATCTGAGGAAATCGTAATATTTGCATGTTTAGTATCTATAGTTTCTATATTTGTTGCTCCACCAGACGAGACTAAATACGCCTTGTTATTACTAACACCCCATACCCCTCTTACCGCTTCCCATAATTGACCAGTATCACTTCTGCCAAGTGTAGTAATGGAATCTGCACGATTAAAACTATCTAATACACGCAAAATTCTACGATTTTCCAAAATACCTAACTGTCTCATACCGTATAACCCCACATGGTCAACTCCGTAATTGCAGATGCACCAGCAGCACCAATAGTTAGAACCATGTCTGTATTTGCAGTACCCTCCACGATTGGAGTGCTTGATGAAACGCCTATGCGTGTACCCGTAGGACTTGCATTACCGACAACATCTGTAAATTTTACAGTTGTTCCATCCTTAATTTGCGATAAAAAATCGTTTCCTGCTGCTGCTGCTCTCAAACAAACAAGATACCCCATACAGTAATGTTTTTTACCTGATACTGCTGTTTGCGTTGCTGTTGCAATAGCGTTTGCACTACTTGTTGCAATTGCTGTCCATTTTGTTGCACCGTATGGGTATACTGCTCCCCCAGGTATACTACCAGTTAGTTGAGTAAGCACTTCTCCCTTAGCGTTAGTTCTTATCGGTGCTAAGTCACCGTCTGTATAAGCAGGGTCGGCTACCACATACTTTCCTGCTACGAATGATGCTTTAGTTGGTACTGCTGCATCCGGTGTACTCTCTGTAACGAGTTTAGACGCTAGAGAGAATGTACCGTCACCGTTGTCCACAAGTTTTACAGGGTTCCCACCCCATATCACAGTTGTATCTGCCATACTCTATACCTCCAATACATGAACATTTACAGGTGGCCCACCCATGCCATGATACCCACAATGAGGGCAGGTAACATAAAGTTTATCCTGTGGGTCTCCTGGTCTGCGGTCACGTAACGCTACTCGCTCGCATCTTACGCAAGTAGGATTACGCATAATGTGACCCTGTAAATCCCTGCTACGTGTTAGATTATCTTGAAACGCGTGTCTTAAATATTTTTGTTCAATCTCTCGCATACCAATTTTAGGCTTGGGTGCTATCTGTGCAAGATAATCAGCAACACGTTTAACTTTTTGCTCAAATGTCAATGCCATTACTGACCACCTCCCATAGCACCCATTAATGCTTGTAGTATCTCAGGCGGTATATCCCCGCCCTGAGGTTGACCGTCCTGTGGAAACGCTTGTCCCTCCATACCCGGAGGTATTTGACCATTCATCTGTGCCGTTACTTCCGGCGGTACGTTACGACCTGCGAATGTACCCTGCGGGTTAAGCGGGTCGATAATCGGCCAATTCATCTGATTCTTGAGGAACAGCCTTGCCTCCTCTGTGGTAACGATACCATTCTGATGCAACTCGTTAGTTGCTTGGTAGAGGAATGATACGCTTGTCGGTAGTCCTGCTCCGATAGAGAACTCTAGGTCGAAGTCAGCATCTTTCGTGATTTGTTTCTGACCTAAATCGTCCATTAACGGAACTAGGGTGTGTTCTTCCATGCCCGTCTCCGGGTTGAATATAGATTTAGGTATAAGTTTTGGTATTGTGTTTAAGTCTGAACCTCTGAACCAAATGTAGTCGTTATCTTTGGAATTGAGTATACGGAACGCTCTTTCCTCGGTGAAATACTCTTTCACATAGTCTAACATGAGTTCCATTACTTCCTGCATCCCTGCCTGTAGCATCATTCGTTTGTGGTTTGCTCGCCTGTTACCTGCCTCTTGTAATGCAAGGATGGCGGCGGCTGCCCTGAGCGATCCCGGCTTACGTCCTTCCACAATATCTGACCTACCTGATATAATCTCAGCCTCACGAAAACCCATGTCACGGCGGTTCTGTATGTACGCTGGCATATTCGGAGGTTCGACCATTTTCCAGGCAGACGGGTCACGGGCTACCACATTCAGCCCTGCCTTGTTCGTCCATTTCTTAGGGTTGATGCCTGACGAGATTCCGATAATCTTTTGAATGTTACCCATGAGCCTCGCATTTGAGCGTATCTGATCGTCTAAGTCATTTATTAAATCCTGTGTGGGTATGAGTAATTCAACGTCACCTGTACCCCACAATCTACCCTCGTTAAGATAACAGGGTGTTATAACATATGGGTATTTACCATGTTTGTAGAAGTTAAGTGATCCTGAGCGTTTCATGTCCTCTTTACTGTCATATATTTTAGTTTCGTTAGCCACAATGAATAATCGTAGGAACGGAACTCCGTCAAGTAAATCCTTTACCCAACACTCTAAGAAAAATATTTTATCCTTAGATATTGTATCAAGTTCGTCACTGCCCTCGCCCTCGAATAGTTGAATCGAGCGTGTTACTGACGAGTTAGCAGGACGTAAATCTTTAGCCATTGGGCCGAATATCGGATGACGTTTAATCCAGTTTAAAGGTTTATACATAGCGTGAGCAAGGAAGTCACCTTCCTGCATCTCCTCGGCCATGGTTACTTTAGGATCGGGGAAAATGTTCACCGGACTAACTGAATCTAGTATCGGTAAGCCTTTACCACGCATGGCATTAGGGTCGTACCAGATTTTCCATGCACCTGTACCGAGTTTTAACCGACCTGTTTCGTGTCGTGCTAGCTTTATGAGGGTCTTATTTTTCTGTAGTAGCCACTTCATAATGTGCTGTACGTGTGTGGAGAACATCTGGTCAGAGGGTTCTTCACCCTTCGCCATAACGTCCCAAGGCTGATCCACAAGGTCAGCGACCTGTGACTCGATATTCGGCAGGATTATGTTAGTTGACGAGCCGGGATCCTCGGCGTTTATAGGTAGATTAACTCTACCGTAATAATAATCATCAAACTCTGCCCAACCCTCATGTAATCCTAGTGCCGCTTTAGAGTCGTAAGCCGACTCGAACTTTTCAATTACTTGCCTTACTATAGGGTCTAACAATTTATCTTCTCACCCCTTTTCTCAGAGGTTCTCTTTCCATCTCGGACGGGTCAATAGGATCAAGATTCAAACTTTCGGTCGGCTTGAAAAGGTTGCCCGGTTTCCAGGAGGTTCGTTTCATTCTCATGTTACGAGGCTGTTCTTCCGTGTATATACCTTTTGTCAAAATATCCGAAATACGTTCAATATCCTCTAACTTACTCCGTCTACCTACATAATAACCTACACCTGTAAATAATGCAATACATAAAACATTAAATAAAGAAAAAAGTATATTCAACCTATAACCCCCTACTTAATAAGACATAACGCTAACTGCACCATGTGTAATGATTGGTCTAACCAAAGGTCTTTTGTAAGGGCGAATGTCTTATTATCTTTACGTGCTTTCCACCTATCAATGAAAAAATGCCCTAACAATAACATTACCACTTTCCAATAATCGAATAAACCTAAATACACTAACCCTAATGATATAGTGCCTGTCCATATAACAGAGTGAGCAAACAATAAGTAGTCAAACTTTCCTTTAAAATTGGCCAAAAACTCTCCCTGCAAAGGAAAATCACCTAGAAAGTGTAGCCAAACTAAAAACATAATACTCAATAACAATTCTACAACCCCCTATACAAAACGCCTAAACAAAAACCTGCAACCAACCCCACAAACATCCTTACCGCCTTATCACATGAAGTCAATGTATTCAGCCTCCCCCATTACCATATCAGCATGCTCCTCGTCCTCCTGTATCGAAGGATGCTCCCATGCACCTGAGTTTTTACGCTCGGTATCTCTGCGTTTCTTCATATCCCACACATCAAGCCAATTACCTATCGGGTTGAGTGAGACTAATAGATATGCTAGACCGTCAAATGCGTGGTCGTTCTGCTTCAAACGCTTACCCTCGATGTTAGGATTCCATTTCTGGCTCTTTAACGAGTCAATTAGTGACTCACAGTTCTTACAGATTAAGAGTTTACCTTTGAGTAGGTATTGGTGTACTGTAAGTATTTTTGTATCGTCATCATTAGTTAAAGCAGGTTGTAAAGTTACACCTTCGTCTAAATAAGCGTCTGCCGGTGATACTTTATTGACACCTCGGTTACGTGTGGAAGGGTCAGCCCATACCCATGTGAACCCATGCGCCCTGATCCATCCCGCCACCACAGAAATATTAGCCTCTGATTGGTGATACTCGTCGGTTATGACTACTAAACCTGTGGACGGGTCTTGTCTACCCACAATAATAGCGGTGGGTGCTGCAATACCGAAGTCGAAACCTGCCTCTTTGTTCCATTGAGATACGTCAATGTCTGCCTTGTCTACGGTATGCGTCTGCTCGTCAAACTCTGTGAAAATCTGCCCCTCAAATACGTCGAAAGATGCGTCAAGAAAGCGTTTAACCCACGTATCGGGGTTATTTGCTCGTAACATCTCCTCGTAACCATCAGGTAGATAGGGATTCTCGCGAGTCTTAACCACAGTACCGTAGTAATTATTCTTATCTCTGCGGTTAGGGGAGAAGAACCAATGGTAAACCCAATCCCTACCGCCTGAGTTTGTGGTAACGAATCCTCGTAATGGCCCAACCACACCTCTAAGACGGGCTTGCAGCATTAAAAATGTGGACTCAGGCACTTCTTTCCCATCAGGTTCGTGTGCTTCATCAACCCAAAACCCATCAATATCTAGTGAACCTAACGGCCCCGGCTCGTCCAAGTGGCGGAAAAGAACCTCTGAATATACGTCAGGTACGTCTGTCTTTAATAGTAGCCTGCCTCTAGTTTCTTGCCATTGAGCAATCAACGCAGGGTTAAGCATATCGAAAAAGGTTTTCTGCGTGGTTTCTCGTAAGGATGCGGACGTTAAACGACCTACAAGAAAACGACCACCCGGATAAAAAGCAGCCCATTTTAAAATTTCCTGTACGCCCATGCGCGTCTTACCGCCACCCACACCTGATACCATTGCTCGGTACTTTGCCGGATTAGCGTGAAAATCCTCTTGGTGCTTTAATGGTACATACAACTGCTCCTCGAATTTCTTAGCACGTTGAACTCGTTTCTTACCGGGACGGGGAATATTGAAAGCCAATTAATTCACCACCCCGGTAGATTGAGCGTTTTTGGCGTTATATATCTCTCTTTCCGCCGGACTCAACATACTCTCACTTATCTGAACGGTTACACTCTCGCCATGGTTGTATACGTTAGAGTCAACACGGTCACGGAATTTCTCAGGTCTGTATGCCTTGAGAAGAAACATTAAAAGTGTGTCAGACTTAGCCTTAGCACGTTCCAGTGCCACAGATTCTAACTCGTCTGCTATAACGTCCCGTGACTCAAGTACCGCCTCGGCAAATGCCGGACACTCCTCCATCCAATCACGACGAGTGCTACTAGCCATAGCCAGCATACTGTCAGCGACCTCCACAGTACCGAAGTTAACGTATGACGCAATGTATACGACCATGCGCTTTATTACCTCTGTGGGAGTTACTTTATATCTTGAACAGTATTTAATGAAGTAGTTACTTTTAGAAACTTGTTTAAAGGCTTCCTCTTTGTTCATCAAAGAGATAATTTTTTTCTTCTTACCCTCTTTGTACTTCTCGGATGCCAAGAGTAAAGAGGTTATCTTTTTAGCCTCTTTTTGGTCTTGGATAGTGGGTCTGCCCTGCTTACCCTTACGGACGAGTTTCACGGCCTCTTTGTATAGTTTAACCTCAAAAGCATCAGCTATAGGTGTAGCGTCCTCTCTTTTTGGTTCTACTTTAGGCTTAGGTTTAGTTCCTTTGCCATATGACATGAAGTATTCACCTCCTATACTTAAATATATAGTATTAAGTAAAAAAATGCAATAAAAAAGACACCTACAGTTTTATACCGATCCTGTAGGTGTCTTAAGAGAAAGGAGGAGGTCAATGAGTATACCGAACCAAACACCAGACTGAAAATGTCCCTGCTATGCCCTACATTTAGTATACTCTGTACTCCTCAGTGTTGGCAAGTTTTTCTTTGTGATTTTTTGTGAAATAATCTAAAATAATTTTCTCCAATAGTGCCGATTGTGTGGTGTCCTCTTGTGCGGCCATTTGTTTGAGTAGACGGTGAACGTTTTTATCCACATAAGTGCCTAGTTTAGTTTTCATTTAGATTAATCTACTTAGTATCTTAGCCATCTCAGCCCGTGTAACGTATTGGTCAGGCTTAAATGTACCGTCAGAATACCCTGTCATAATATCTGATAATTTAACCCTTTGGATAAATTCAGCCGCCCAATGATCCACAGGAACGTCAAGGAACGGGCCTTGTGGTTTAGGTGCTGGCGATAAGTCCTTGAATAACCTGTCCCAAGGGAACTTAGGGCCGGGGCAGTTCGGACGATTTACTGAGTCGATACGATAATGCCCGATTATGTGGTCACGGTCAACTGGTATGTTATGTTTAGCGATCAGCATTTTGTGTAATGCTAGGGTCGCTTGATACTGAGCCTCGGTTAAATCACCGTCTAAACCTGCACCCCTGTACCCTTCATGCTCTATGCCTATGGTAATTAAATTTGGGTTAATCCCTACATAGAGAGGCCAATTAGGCTTATTTACTACTCCTGCGTGCCATGCCTTATGAGAGTCGTCTACTAACTGAGCAACCCTACCGTCACGACTCACTACATAATGAGCCGATGCCTCTGAGTCAGGGTTACACAGCCACGATAAAGCACTATTGAATGAGCCTGCGGTGATGTGGTTAACGATAGCCACAACCTTATGACCCTCACGACTACTATAATTAGGGCTTGCTTTGTATTGTATATCCATTCTACCAATCCTCCATGATTTTGACCTCGGCGTAGTGCTCAGCCGGGAAGTTTTTGTTGTACTCAATATCTGCGTATATAATAGGAAGTGATTGTTTAAAATAGGCAAGTAATGGAATAGCAACTTGCTGCATTTGTGGGTGTGCGTGTACGTCAGCACGTAATTTGAAGAAATGTCGCCACTCACGTAAGTTCGCCGTCATTACTAACTCAGTCTTTAACGAGTTAGGTAGAACGGAACGAGCCTCTTGTGAGGTACGCCCTGCATTAAGCATTCTCATATAAGCCACCTCAGACTCATCACACCCAATAATCCAGTCGTGGTAACCGTTTTCATTTCCATTAAAGAAAAAAGGCTCAATAACTGTTATCTTGTTACCGAATTTACCGTTAGCGTAATTACAGTTATGAACTATAACACCATTAGCAACAAAGTTATGGTAGGTAGGCATTTCAATATCATAAACGTCAGTATCTCCTATAAATGTTATAGATACTATCTTATCGCTAAATAATATTTTAACATTCTTACTGTGTATCCTTAAATGACATGACTCACACACAGTTAAAAGATTGGACGGGTCGTTATTACCTCTATCCTCGTCTTTATGGTGAACTTCTAAACTACGTGTATCATCATTACCACACACTTCGCACCTATCCTTAGCATGCTTACGATACTGTGACGTATCACTTTTCATAATACTTACACCTTTTTTAGAACTATCGTAATGATACTCCCTTAAAGCGTTAGACTGTCTATCTACCCTATCATCATCAAACTCGGTAAGACCTTTATTCCAAGGCTCTCTACCCTCGTTAAAGTACCCTGTACCTTTTTTAGGTATACCTAACTTTCTAGCCCATTTCTTCAATGTACTTAAATTGTAACCAAACTCCTCAGAGATACTAACAAATGTTTTGTTGAGGGTTATATTTTGATAATATAACCAATCCTTGTTCTTATACAACTCACTCATATCTGTACTTATACCATTGACATATATTAAATCACTAATAGCTAGGTCAGATAATTTAGTATAACCGGAAGGTGTATATATTCTATGATCTCCAGTACAACGTAAAGCATAGCCTAACTCAGTTCTTACCTCGTAAACCGGACGTACCCCATTGAAAATTACATCTTTAATGGTTGAATACTCTAACACTCCAGAATCCTCGTTAAGCTGTCTAATCTTAATACGCCTCCAAGAACCATTAACACTGTTAATTTTATTATCATACAATTCTCTTAAAGTCATATGATAACGAGGGTTACTAAAACTCAATTTAGTGTCACCAGCTAAACAATACCTAGTACTTTCTTGAGAATAACTTGCCAATCTGTGCCTGACTATCTCATGCGACACGCCTCTATCCACAATGAAATGTACGGTTACGCTCTCATGCTCGATGACTGACTCGTGACCTTTCCTGATTATCCCGGCAACGAAATTAATAGGTAAATGTGCAGGCTCGGACTGATAGCACACCCTACCGCACCGTTCAATCTTTCGCATGAGCTTTTCGGTGTCAATTCTCGGAACCATGACATACGGTTTAATTATTTTCACTGTAATAATCTCTCCCTTTGTTCTTCTTTACCATCGCCTCTTGCGTAAGTTTTGTGGAAACGCCGTTACGCTCTTCACGCATACGCTGTAGTGTTTCCACACTCTGAGCCAAGTCGCACAGTTCCATGTCCATGTCGCCCATCATACCTTCAATGTAAGCCTTGAAAACCTCATGTACTTCCTCAAGTATGTGGTCAAGTTGTTGCTTAATAGTGTTAGTGTCGGCAAACTTTATACGAGGGAATTTATAAAGCATTATATGTCGTCCTCCGATTCCCAATGTGACCTAAAAGTACACATATCGCAAGTCTCGTCCTCCCCTGTGTGCTTACAGTTACCACATAATCTGTACAGTAACTCCTCCTTAGTAACCACACTATCTTTATTTTCTTTACTCAACCCCACACTACCTTTACTTAACTCCACAGCAAGTAAGGCGTACCCCATCTTATCTCTCCAAGGTGACTCTCCGAAGGAGTGTTTACTTGTAGCAATACGCATACTCTTGTCAAAATCACGTACGAGTAAAAGCATGTCATGGTACTGCTCAGGTTTTACCCCGTCAGGGTAAAGTAATTTCATGTAAGCCGCAGATTTATTAGCAGAATCGCCATAAGCTAAATTTTTTTCTTTAACTAAATCAGCAATCTCTACTGCACACGCCATAAATTTATTATCAGACATTTATTTAGCACTCCATTCTGGTGTATCTGTAACGTCAACGAGTTTACCGTCTATGCGTTGATACACTCTTTGATTTTTTGACCCTCTGAATCTTAATGATATGTCACGTTGCGACTCTATGTAGGGGCCATCCACAATATAATCCATAAGTGGTAATGAGTATGTGTTATTTTTTAACTCATTAAATGTGTAACCTGTGTATAACATAAAACTCAAGTCAGGTCTTTTTTCTTTAAGTAATATGGTAAGAGCGTACAACTCTAACTCTTGATCCATCGGCTCGCCACCTGAGTAGGTTACACCTGTTATTAAAGGGTCAGCATCTAAATGATTAAGTATAACTTTACTTAAATCTTTAGGTGTAATAAACATACCACCATCATAGTCATGCGTACTTGGATTGTGGCATCCTTTACAGTCATGATTGCATCCTTGAAAAAACACGACGAGCCGTATCCCGATACCGTCTACAATTGACTGCGGTACTATCTGCGCTATCCTCATTTTTTAAGGTTGTCCTCCCTCCAAATAGTAGCGACATTTCCGTTGTGGTAGTTATGGCATAGTCGCTAAGACACTCTAAGTTTTTACACTTAACTGTAGTTACGCCTGGAGAAAAAATGTTAGACTGATTCTTTGTGTTACATAGCGGGCATGTCCACACATGAATCATTTTTTAGTCCTCCTCGTCCATGTATAGCGGTGGCATAGTTACGGCCCTGTCATCCCAATACTGATCTGCGTAGACTTTACGTGTGTCTACGGCGTCCTGCATCCACTCGAATACTGACGGGTGCTGCTCGTTGAAGTAGTATATAGGAAGGTCGTGCTGTTCGATGAATCTCTTAGCGTCCTCAAGTTTGTCACCCGCCCTGCATGTCCACAAAATAAATACAGTGTTAGGCTTACCAGTTAACTGTGCCTGCATTATATCAACTGTTGACTCAATAATCTCTCCCTTAGATATATCAGGCCACCCACCTTTACACAGAGTACTATCGAAGTCTATCGCAATAAGGTATGGTTTTTTAACGGCCATT
>Ga0209728_1001793_pt1 | contig 12174 bp, 10 predicted proteins | sample RifGroD1_FD_183997 | JGI IMG/M metagenome (GOLD analysis project Ga0209728, IMG submission 183997) | Groundwater microbial communities from Rifle, Colorado, USA - Groundwater D1 (SPAdes) (version 2) | ecosystem: Environmental > Aquatic > Deep subsurface > Groundwater | place: Rifle, Colorado... | reverse complement strand
TATAAGATGGAGGCGAAACTATGACGATTGCTATGAGATTACGAAAAGATGGCAAAATCGAAGGCAAAATCGAAGAAAAGAAAGAAACTTTAATTCGTCAGTTATCAAAAAAATTTGGCATGAGAGATGACGAAAAACAATTTATAAATAATTGTTTTGATGCTGAAAAACTAGATAATGCTTTGGATGAGTTTGTTTTTGCTGATAATAAGATAAAAGTGTTGAATTGTTTAAAATGATAATAAATAAGATATAATTCTAACCAAAACCAGCGTAATCGGTGTCAATCTGCGATAATATTCTTAAAATCTGTGTTATATTAAACACTATAAATTGTTATTTTTAAAAAACAATATGCTCCAATATTCCATTTTTAACAGAGATTTTTAAGTAATAGTTAGAGTCCCCACCTCTATTATTGACAATAATATATTTTGTGCCTCTTATTTCTTTGTAGTCAGAAAAATGAAGGTGTCCAGTGATGCAATAATTTACTTTATATTTCTCAAATAAATCAAAAATAAAATAAGATTCTTCTAAATTAGAAACGCTTGTTGCAGATTCAACCTCTTTGTCGATAAAACTATAATGAGTAAAAACAATTTTATTTTTTGCAGTAGAATTTTTTAGAGTGTCAATTAGATAGTTTTTTTGTCCCTCGCCCAAAGTACCGTTTGCTGTATCCAAAAATATTAGATGAGTTTCACCAATTTTAAAATCATATATTGTTCTACCAAAAACTTCTTTATATGTGTCAAAACCATTAAAATATACATCGTGATTGCCAATTACTGGATAAATAGGTAAAGTCGTTTGTGCAATATCTTCTTTTACCAAATTAAACGCTTCTTTGAGACCATTTTGTACAATATCGCCATTTATCACTATAAACGAAATATTCCAATTGTTTTTGTTGTTTTCTATATCTTTTATGTAGTTTAATTGAGTTTTGTAATAATGAGTATCACTTATAACAAGAAAACTAAAATTATTAGTATCAGTAATTTGTGGTGGATTAAAATTTTTTAGACTATCTTTTTCACGAAATCTATCATCTATTTGAGAACTAACAAACATTCCACCAAAATCTATAAAGTCACAACTAACAAAAACTAACAATATTAAACTAAAGAACCTTAATTTCATAGTTTAATCCTATTCTAATAAAAAATCTGTTTAAAACACCAGCAAATGGTAGAGAACCAGCAAAACCAAACCCACCATCCAAAAAAATAGACAACTTTTTTGGTAGATGAAAGTAATTTATAAAATTAATCTGCCAATAATTGACTGTATTTATATCAAAATCGTCAAAATTGCCAATTGAAATCCCAAAAGAATATAAAAAAACAGGATAAAACATAGCTTTAATTTGCCACAAAAAAGATATATTAAACAAAAAGTCTTTTTTATAGACTGTTCCAATATCAAAAATGTTTAAATCCACAAACCTAAAATTACCACCCTGCCTCAATGTAAAACTAAATATTTTATTTATACGAAAAATTAGTTCTATATCAGTAATAAGACTGTGTTCACCAATTTTATACTTAGAAAAATCCCTATAATAATAATTGGCATTTAGTTTTAAAAAAGAAAGTGGGTAAAAACTTGTTCCAAAATTAATTAACTTAAATTTTGGAATATACTCACCAAGTTTTAGTCTTGTGTTAAAAAACAAAAAATTTGAAAAACTAATTCCATAATCAAACTCATAATATAAACCAGAATTTACACCTTTTATATAATCAAATACTAAAAAATTATCTAAATGTATTTTAATTGGCTTTAAACTTTTATTAATCCTAAAAATATTATTAATTTTGCTGTCATTCCAAAAAGGATTCTTATAAAGAGAAAATAAATTAGATATTATGAAAATTGTAAAAATTAATACAAAGCAATTTTTTTTAATCATATTTATAGTATAACAGAAAATTGGTTTTTTTAAAGAAATTTTTAATAGATATATTAATTTTTAATTTAATCATATCGTTAAGAATTAATTTATGAATTTTATGAGTTTTTAAAATATACCCGGAAGGACACGAAGAAAATACGATAAGAAAAAGAATTCTGATTAGAAATTCCAGTAAATTTAAAAAAATCATCTGTTTTATTTAAATATTTTTTAATCTTTCTTGCTTTTAGTGTTAAAATTTATACTAAATATAATTGGATATTCGCGTTATTAAATATAAATCAATATTTAAAATATTTGTGATTTAAAAAAGAGATTATTATAGGTCCAGAGTTTTCACTTTCATCATTAGAATCTGTTGGCACTATTAACTCAATAGAAGGATTGTTAGCATCTCCTTTTATGATTGGTGAAAAAGAATAATTTTCACTCAAAGCGATTGTTTTTTCAAAATTAAAGGATGAGAGGTTACTATTAAGTACTTTAATCGTGATATAAATCCTAAGAGTATAATTAGTATTTTCATTAAATAGAACGGTTTTACTCTTAGTATAAATAGGTTGACCAAATTTAGTTATATTACTAAGAGTTGGTATAGAAATTGATACACCGTCAAAACTTTTTTTTTCAAGTGAAATATCAGATTCGATAATACTTGTCTCTGTACTTTCAACAGTTTCATTTTTATATAAATCTACTTTTGTTTCAATTGTTAGTTTGTAGCCAGTACCCCATGAGGAAAAGTCTCCAATAAAACTTGGTTGATATATTATTATATTTGATTTTAATTCTTTTGAAGTTGGTCCACTGTCTCCGCCTCCTCCACAATTAGAACTACCATTTAGTATAATAACTAATTCTATTAATATTAAAATAAATATAATTATTTTTGATGTATTTTTCATGTTATTTTACTCCTATTTAGTAACAGTAATCGAGTCCATAAGATAAGCACCAGTTTTTTTGCTAGTATCTAATGTGCCAGAATCATCTAAAGCATATACTTCAATCCTAAGTTTATCTCCAGTATTTATATCAGTTGTTAATTTGTTGATATTTAAAGTCAAAGATGTATCTGTCGTAAGTTTTTGGAATACTAAAACCCATTGTTCTTCCTTTTTTACGAGAGCTAAAACACAATATTTAGTAGAATAAGGGTGTTTATTCCACGAAATTACTGGATTTGTTATAGAAAAATCAGATGGAGTGAGTTTTATATTTAATTTTCCACTAAAAACAACATCGCTAGCATTATATTGAGATTTTTTAATAGAAAAATAATTTTGTGAAGTCCAACCATTGTCAGTAGATTCGTATAAATATGCACCATCAAGGACTGGTATAGCCTTATCTCCTTCAAAACCCATATTGAGTTTTAAATCTTCATCAATATTATAAAGTATGTAAGCCTCAGCTTTTACCTCTAAAGTGTCTGTTAAAAAATAGCCATCCTGTATTTCTATATTAGCCGTTACTGTGTCCCCTATCAATTTTGTTATTGCCGTAATCGGAGGAATAGACTCATCTTTAAAATTAAGTTTTATTAGAATGTTTTTTCCATCTTTAGAAGTGTCAGGGTATTTAACATTAATATCGAGTTTAGTATATTTAATAGCATCAGAAAACGAAAAATCGTTTGATTTATAAAGATATACATGATTTCCATATAAATCTATAATTAGAAGTTCCTCTGGTCGCCATTGGATGACATTTAAGTTAAAATTTGACGGGAAATTTCTCATTACATTACTTATTGCTTGCGAACTTAGACCAGGTGCATTAAGAGAAAAATTATCAAATTTGATAGTTTTTAACAAAGAGTCGTAATAATATTTACCATTAATATTATAATTTGGATAATCAGAAACTTTCATCCTAAAACTATTATCTTCTCTTAACTCAAAAACAGTTTCAGTAACACCAAATCTATGACTTACAGCCAGTATTCCATTAAAATAACCCAATATATCAGAAATGCCTGCTATTGTTATCACTGGCTTTAATTTATAACCTTGTGCTTTATTATAAATAACAGACTCTTGAGGGTTAAAGTCAAAAGTTATTTTAAATAATTTGCCAGCAGGGATATTGAAAGGTCCATCAAATTTCAAACCACTCTGTTCACCACTTGGTATCCTAATTGGAAAAGTTTCTCCATCAACTGTTATTGTGTTTTCATCAGTTAAAATTAATCTTAACTGCTCATAACTTCCAGGTTCTACTGCAACTGTGGAAAGTATTACTGGGTTATTTGCAGTTATTTCTAATATATTCATTTTCTTTTCTTCATTTAAAAGAACAATTTTTTCACCAGTGCCACTTTTTATTATTTCTATTCTTTTTACTGTAATATCTAAAGATTCTACATTTTTATCTTGCAATTTAAATGGAGAGTCATGTATTAATATCTGAATTTTAGTTTCATTATTTTGTAAAATATTTTCATTCACACAAGTAAATAGAAATAAAATCATAATCATAAAAAAAACAACTAATTTTGTATTCATATCAATACTCCATTCAAATATATTAAATAAAATAATAAAAATGTCAATAAAAAAATAATTCTTTTATTTTTTAAAAAATTATAATATAATGATTCTACTTATGAAACAACTATTATATATTTTATTAATATTAATTCTTATTAGCTGTCAACCTAAACAAGAGGATTCTAACCAAAATGATTTAAATAAAACTCTAACTTATTTTTTGGAGGTTAGCTCTTTAAAACTAAGTGAGAATGATTTGGTTAGTTATGATGTTGGGTTAGACTCTATTCAAAAAAAATATGGGATAACTAGTGCTAGTCAAAATGATGTAACTTATGATGTAGCACTCGTCAACAAAAAAAACGATAATACAGAGGATAGTAAATATTTTTGGGAAAATCAAAATATAACACCAATATATAGACTTAGTTTTTATGGAGATGATTCTAAAATCGTGTTTGAGACAAAAAATCTTAAAAGTTCCAAACACGATGTGAGTGCTGATACAATACTTTATTTAATAGAAGAAGATTTAAATTCTACCTATATAAAAACTATTGCTTATAACGATGATTTTGGAGAAATGTTATCTTCGAGACTCCCTGAAGTATTTTTGGAAAAAGATAAAAAATACACTTTAATTATACATTCTTATAATTTAAATACTAACGGGTTTTGTGACCTCTATAAAAATGGTTTAATTTATAAAGAAAACATTAAATTTGGCGGTCTTACAATAAAAAGAACATTTGGAGACAAAGATTTATCATATACTGAAAATCTAACTTCTGGCTGTGATACTCTGATAATGATTTGTCTATATAATGAACAAAAATTAAGCTACGAAATTGCAAAATATTCTGATGATACACAAAAAGATTTGTCAACTCTTGCAGAACTCCAACTATATACTGATGGCATAAAAAAAGGATATATATTAATCGGTGCCTATTCCCCTTTAAGTATTGGTAGAGCAGATATATATGCTATAAAAGGCGGAAATATAGATTTATTTGAGAAATAGTCAGGAGAAAAAGCTATTATGAAACTTATTAATCTCTTTTTAATTTTAAATATTCTTTTCCTATTAATTTCTTGTGAAATTACCAATCGAGTTACCACTACAACAACAGTAAATAATAATATTACTGAATTGGTATTATGGTGTAATGATACGGAGGCTAAAGGATTTGAAAGTTTAAATGATTCTTTATTAAAAAATAGTAATATAAGATTGAAAATTGAAATCAAATCTGCTCCAAGAACTGATTTCTTAAATACATTTCAAACAGGAAGTTCTCCAGATATTATAGTAGGAGGTCATGATTGGGTTGGTGAACTTGCAAAAAAAGGTTTAATTGCAGATATAACTATACTTGAAGATATAAAAACAAAATTTATAAAAAAATCAACTGATGGTTTTTATTATAGAAATAAATTATATGGAATACCTTATTCAATCGATAGTCTTATACTATTTTATAATAAAAATCTTATATCGACTCCTCCAAAGACTTTTGAAGATTTGATAAATGTTGCAAAACCAATGACTGATGTTAGTAGTGATAAATATGGTTTTTTATATGGAATTCAAGAGGATTTTTTTATGAATTTCCCTTTTGTAGGTTCACAGGGAGGTTATATTTTTAAAAACTACGATAATTCTTATGATATTACTGATATAGGTATTGGTAATGCGGGGGCTATTGAAGGGTTTGAATTTATAAAAAAACTTGTCAATGATGGTATTGTTCCATATTCTACAAATTATTTAAAGGTTGAAGAGGCATTTACTCAAGGAAGAGTTGCAATAATAATGGAATCTTCAAGAAACATAGACTTTTACAAAAAAAATATATCTAACCTTGGTATTGCTGACTTACCAACATTGAATAATAAGCCATTAAAATCTCTTATTGTTTCAAGAGGTGTTATGATAAGTTCTCAGTCAACTAAAAAATCCAAGTGTGTTGATTTTATAATAAATTATTATACTACTTATCAAGCTCAATTATTATTATATCAAAATATAAAAAAAACGCCAGCTTTTACTCTTCTTGTTAATGATATTGGTAAATCCAATCCTGAATATTTATCTGTATATAATTCGATAGATAATGGCGAATTAATTCCAAACTTAAAAGCAATGGCTGTTGTTTGGAATTATACTGGCATTATGCTTTATAAAATTACAAACAATACAATGCCTATTTCTGAAGCAGTTAAAGAAGCCGTAGATATTATCAGAAGCGAAATATATAAAAAATTTGATAGATATAATTAATAATTTTGATTTAAAATATATAAAATTATGTATTTATGAAAAAATTGGCATTAAACCATACATCAATTTCCAATCTGGGAGGAAAATAAATGATAAAACAAAGATATTTAATAATTTTAATTTTACTTTTTAATACTTATTTTATAAATGCTTTTTTTGATACATTTGAGTTGATAAAAAATCAAAATGCAGTGGTAATTGGCGAGGGCTTAAGACTCCGTAAAGAGCCAAATGCAAACTCTCAAATCCTTTATAGATTTAGCTTTGGTGAGGAAATTAAAGTTATTGAAGTAAAACAAGATAAGTATGAAACTATAAATGATATAATAAATTATTGGGTGAAAGTAGAAACTAATAATATAATAGGTTGGGTATTTGGTGCATATATAGCTTATCCATATTATAGGGATGGTGACGAACTTATTGCTATAACTTTCCCCGCACCAATATTAAAAATTTATAATGGGAAGAGTCTTATTGCAAGCTATAGACTTACAAAAGAAATTAATTATAAAGAGGCTTTTGAGTATCATAAAATTGGTTGGATAAATAAGTTAAAAGAACCAGATAAATATTTTGATATAAGAATAATGAGACCATATAAGATAGTATTAGAGACAATCAATAATAAAAAAGTAATAAATATAAATGGTTATTTTAAAGAAGATGTATACGGCATGGGGGAAGGTCGCGCTGGTTTTATTACTGATTTATGGTTTAGTTTTAATAATAATAAAATTAAACCAATTTTTAATAATATAAAAATACAGTCTCTAACTGCTGGATATTCTGGCTCACTTATAGCTATAAGATTAATAAAAGATCAAACAAATGATATAAAAGAAATAGAACAAATATATGATTATATACCTATAAGCATTGATTATGATTATTTTAATAATATGATAAAAAAATTAGATGAAATAGATAAAGAAAAAATAATGAAATATTATTATAGAGAAGAAATACCAAAACTATTAACACGGGAAGTAGGTTTAAAAATATTAACAGAAGAAAATATTTTTACCAGAGAAGAGAGCAAAATATTTCATAATTTTTATGGTGGTGGGGGATATAATTATAATGAAGAAAATAAGAGCATTTCTATACATGGGGGGTTTGAATTCTGCGAATTATATAATGAAAACAATCTAACAGAAAAAAATAAAGAATTGTTAAAAAAGATATTAAAGAAAACTAATTATAATTGGTCTTATATATTTAATCAAAATATGCCTAATGACCAATTGGATGAAGCAAGAGAAATCTTACAAAAAGTAGGTTATGAGTTTAAAGATTATAAATTTACTTATAAATGGAATGGAGAAGAATTTATAATTAAAGATAAGATATTCCCACAATTTAATCTTATTGATAGTAAATTTTAATATATAAGGAGAAAAAATGAGATATTTAAACAAAATTGGCGTTATTGTGTTATTTTTATTTATTTTTACTTGTAGTAACCCTACAATCAAAACAGAAGACAATAAATCAGTAAATCAAGAAAAACAAAACCCAATTAGTTACAAAGAGGCTAGTAATAATGTAATCGATGCTTTGTTTTATAATAATACTGTATTTTTGGCTGACTATATCAACAAAAACAATCAAAGTTTGGCAGAGGGAAGCTATAATACTAATGGGATTAATTATAGTATAACAGAAGATAATACAAACAAAACAAAGAGTATTGTTATAAATGATATTATTTATAATCAGTTTATAAAAGATGATACTACAAATAATAATCTATTATCTATAAATAGAAGCACTATTGGAAGAGAGGGATTTGGCAAATTGCCACTTGGTATTCATTTATCAAAGGCTTTGGCTACTCATTATTTATCTACTATACCAGCTTTTTTATCGAGTTTTACAAAAAGTGCTGACTCCAATAATATAAGTTTTGTAATTGATGATTATAGAGATATAGCAACTGATGATGATTACAAAAAATATGATGTTATAATACTTGTTTGTGATGATAATAATAATGTAATATCAAAAGTATTCCCTTCTTTTACTAATCTAACAGATAGTAATGTAGTTACAAGATTCGTAGAATCATATAATACAGTAAACGAAGGAACTATAGGATTGGTAAGGAAAAAACAATTACATTTTAAAACATCTTTAAATGGTATACCACAAGGGGCGACAAAACTAAGAATAGTTGGTAGTTTTAATACTGATGACTATTTTGTCCAAGTAATAGTACCTCCTTATATAAAAGGTGTAATGGATGATGGAAGATTTGTAAAAATTACTGATTATGGATTTACACTAACTAGTACAACAACAACTACGATTGGTACTACTCAACAATCAAATATTTTAGGTTTTAACAATAATATAATAGAAGATATTATCATAAAAGAAAAATCTATAAATAATAAAAATCTTAGTATAACAGTAGGAGAGAATGATGACTATTATCTATCAAAAATGTCACCAGTTGTTACTAGTTATAAAATAGATAATGCTAATCCTCCTAGTATCCTCTATGCAAATAATACATATACAATAAGTTGGGATGCTATTTGTTATAAAGAGCAAAAAATGGGAGTGGCTTTAACGATAAAAAATAATCTAGATATAAATAAATTGAATAACATCGCACATCAAGATACTATCGCTTTATTTGTACAAGGACAAATGATAGCCACTTCAGATAAACCTCTGTATACAATGAATCTTACGACAACTCAATTAAATGCTTATAAATATACTTATACAGCAGTTATAACAACACCATCTATTGACCTTGCATTATTTGATACATCTGTAAATCTTAGATTTTTTGTAAGAAACACAGATGAGCCATGGAGAGGTGCAATACTTTCAAGCAATATTGCAAATACTGATAATGCTTATCAGATAAAATTTAATTATAGTAATGGAAGTAGTGAAATGGTATTTCATATCCCTTTACCAGCATATTTTTGGAATTGGAATATTAGCCAACCACCGGGAGGAACTTATAGCCATTTAGATACAATCTATAATCCAGAAAATCAGCATCCAAACCCTAGTAGAGGCTTTAAAGTATATGATTATTGGAGTTTTGATTTTTCTGGAGGGATAGATACTTCAGAGACTCCATATAAGGAAGGTCGAAATAGATGGTATGAAAAGGCGGAAAATGTCACACAAATACCAATACTCTCTGCCTGTGATGGCATAGTTAAAACAGTATGGTAATCATATTATTATAGAACACTCGGGAGGATATAGAACTTTATATGGTCACTTAGTAAGTATAAATCCTTTGCCTTCAGGAGTTTCTTTAAATAATCAATGTACTAGAGGTATTGAAATTGGCAAGATGGGTAAAACAGGAAATGTTACAGGAGTTCATCTCCACTGGTCAATAGTTTTTAATGGGTATTCGGCTTATGATAATACAAATAAATTAGTCCACTATTACGATGACTTTAGAGAGAATGTAGGCTCTGCATCTGCCAAGATAGAACATAGTGGTATAACGGAGAGGATAAATGCTATAAGAGATAGGATGTTACCAAATTATATAAAAAACTGGCAATCAGATGAAAACAACCTTCAATCAAATAATGGTACTTTTACTGCTTTATCTATCAGTGGTTTTACTGCTGAAACTGCTACTACTGGTGTAAAATTGAGTTGGGATGCTTTGGCTGGTGCTACGACTTATGAGATAGAACGAACAACAGTTGGTGGAGACTATTTTACAAAAACAGTTAGTTCAAATACTTGGACAGATTATACTATTGGTATGAATAGGACATATAATTATAGAGTAAGAGGTGTAACAAATTATAAATTTACAGATTTTACTAATACTGTTAGTTATCAACGAACAGTTGCACCTATTAAATTAAGTATAGGTAGTAATGATTGTACAATTGCAAAAGAGGATATTAAAAAATATTATTTTGATGCAACTCTAAATTATATTTATAAGATAACAATAACAGAAATAAATGCGAATATAAAAACTTCTATTTATAGGACATCTACTGACGCTTATACAGACCCTATTAACTCGTCAAATCTTACAAATATGGAAGGAGAGCCAACATTAACTAAAACAATTGTTGCACTTGACAGTCAAGTAAATCTATGGATAGAAACTATTCCAACAAGTGGTGGTAGTGGAAATTTTACTATCAATATCGAAAAAAGTACAATCCCATACCCTCCAACAAATTTATCCGCAACTAATGGCAGTTTTTCGGATAAAATAAATCTTACTTGGGATAGATCAGTTGGTGCTATAAATTATGAAATATATAGAAGCCTATCACAAACAGGAACTTATAATTTAATAGGGACATCATCAGATAATTCTTTTACAGATTATATTTGTGGAAAAAATAGAACTTATTATTATAAGGTAAAAGCTTATAATAGTAATGGTTATAGTGATTATAGCAATATAGATAATGGATTAAAACAATATACTCTTCTAGGTCTCTCTACAACTGCAACTTCCTATACGCTTGAGAAAGAAGATATATTATGGTTTACATTTAATGTAACGAAAAATATAAAATATAAGATACTATGGACAGAGTCATCTGACCCAAAAGTTGGCAATATCAAAGTATCTGGGTACAAAAATGACAAAACAACTAGTTATTTTATAAATGATTCGGATAGTCCTTATGATTATTTTACAGCATCGACAACAGAAAGTATTTTTATCAAAGTAGAAGGAACGGACTTAACTCAAACTGGTAGTTTTACTATTTGTTATGATGGATATAAGCCGACTGGATTATATGAAGGAGATAGTACTCTTTATACTGGATACTCATCATGCGAACTTAAATGGAATACAGTATCAGATGCAACAAGCTATAAGGTATATAGAACAAATGATATATCTGTATCTGGCAGTTATTCTCACATAATAACAGTATTATCTAATTTTTATACAGATACAGGTTTATTAGGAGCAGAAAATTCTAGTGGTGGTATAATTTATTATTATGTAGTAACCGCTTCAAACGAGTTTGGCGAAAGCAATTATAGTAACGAAATAGCCCATAATGTTAAAACTAGAAGTATTATTATAAAGGAATAAAAATGAAATCTATTAAAAAATACATTTTTATAGTATTAATTTTAATTTTTAACCAATTGTTTGTAAATGATAAAGCAGTGGTAATTGGCGAGGGTTTAAGACTCCGCCAAGAACCAAATGTAAATGCACAAATACTTTATAAATTTAGTTTTGGCGATGAGATAAGAATTCTTGAGGTTAGATATGATAATCATAAATACATTAATACTGTCAATGATATAAAAAATTATTGGTGGAAAGTAGAGATTAAGGACAATATAATCGGTTGGGTATTTGCCGAGTATATTGGATACCCATATTATAAAAATGAGAATGATTTAATTGCAATAACTTGGTACTTAGAAAATAAATATGATGAATTTCTTAAACCATTATTAAGAATTTATAAAGAAAAAAATCTTATAAC
>Ga0209728_1001792_pt1 | contig 12176 bp, 25 predicted proteins | sample RifGroD1_FD_183997 | JGI IMG/M metagenome (GOLD analysis project Ga0209728, IMG submission 183997) | Groundwater microbial communities from Rifle, Colorado, USA - Groundwater D1 (SPAdes) (version 2) | ecosystem: Environmental > Aquatic > Deep subsurface > Groundwater | place: Rifle, Colorado... | reverse complement strand
AGCTAGTTTTTTATTTGTCTTTTTTCTTCTTTTATTTCCGTCAATTGTCTATAACAGTTATAACAGCACCACCACACCAGACACAACTAAAAAATAATTGTAGACAAATTAATTTAAATTTGCTATAATGTATTTAATACATAGTCAGATTAATTTATAACATACTCAGACAGTCAGAAAGGAGTTGATCAAGTGCCGAATATTAGTTTAATTAAATTGTTTGTTGCTAGGAAGATTAGCGAACAGGAACTAAGGGAAAGGATGCAGAGTAGTAAGTAATAGTATACATAGTATTAAAAATTAACTTTGTGGAGGCTGATACAATGCCAGAAGTAAAATGTAATTTAATGACTTGCAAGTATAATGAAACAATTAAAGACACTAAAATACAGATAGGAAAATGCTGTAAAAATGAAGTTGTTTTTATGTATAATATACAGCTTGGAGAGATTGAATGTTTGGATTTTACGGAAAGATTACCAGTTTATAACAAGGAGGAAACAGGCAGAATTAAAAAAAATAAAAAACAGATTAAACCTAACCGTCAATAGGCGGTTAATTTTTTGCTTAATTTCCCTTATACCCATAATTCACCTTCTCAGAATCGGCCACAACACAGTTAAAAATTAAATCAGGTGTTCATTATACCTGTATTTCCTGTATGGTACTGTCAGAGGCTTTATATTTGATTTTAGATAATTGTAGGGAAAATGTAAGCTGATTAATGTCATTAGGAGTATTGAAAGTATTAATTCAGTAAAAAATTTAATTAAGAAAGTAAAAATAATTATCTAAATAGTATTGACATACTATTTCACCTATGGTAGAATGTCTTTAGATTAAAAAACGGAAAACAGTAACAAACAACTGAGCCACTAGGGAGGCGTTCTCTAGATGTTTTAAATGTCACTCTTAATTTAACTATTGTCACAATGTCCCTAAACTATTTAGTAGTATCAAGCAACAAATTAAACTAATAAATATAACTTCCTCTGGAGTTATAACCCTATTCACATTAATATATATGATTCGTTGCTAGTGTTATTATAAGAACACGATAAACCAGCTTATAAAAGGTATACTTAACCTTAACAAACAGTAACGCAAACAAAAGACCATTGCAGAACATATTATAACAATATGGCGATGGCATGGAACAAAGCGGAATGTAACTAAACTAGCGGTAACTGCATACGTTAGCAGGGCGCAACGTAACAACAGGAATACAATTAAAAGGAGGGTATTTTATAGAATAGATATATAATAATACATACGGTCTGATTAATACCCAAAAATTAATCTAGTGCAGGAAATACATAAAGCAATATTTCCGAAGGTACACCATAACCTAAAATATGGGAATAAATAAAAGTTATTTACTATTTTGTTCCTTGGTTTAATCTGGAGTTATCCAGAGGTAAACAAAAGAGAGGACTGAGGGCAAAATGGTTATAACTTTTATTCTTAATTGTAGAAAGGCTTATAACAGATTTAACAGAGTCAAACCAGACAACAGCAACACAACAAAAACCTGCTAACAATTAAATTTTATAGAATCATTAGTAAAATTGTATAAGAAGAATTTACCAAACACTCGCGGGAGGTATTACAGATTCTTATACTATATTTTACTAAACATAACTATAATAAAATATTGTTGGCAGGTTATAAAAGAATAACAGAATAGAAAAATAAATATTATCTAAATTGTGCTTGACATAAGGATTAAAATTAAGTAGAATTTAGATAATACATAACAATAATAATATAATTTCTAAGGAGGTTTTTCTTAATGAAAAATAATATTGCAAAAGGCTCATGGCAAGCACAGATTTGGAAGGAATTGCTTTCCGGTGAATGTGTAACAAATCCTTTGTCTTACATTCGCGGAAATGCAGCCAGATTCATGGGAAAATATCAATCTTCCTTTTACTCCCTACTTGGCAGGGCAGAAAAGGCAGGTTATAAAATTTCTGTTGAACGTGGGCCACGAGGAGGTTACTGGAAAGCAACATATCAGCTAATTTCCTGTCCGATACAGAAAGTCGCATAAATTAAATATGTATTTTGTTGGTATATTGTTGTATAATAGAATAGTCTATAACAACATAACAGCAGTATACCAACAAGATTCCTCAGTATTATTTTAGTTGTATTTACTTATGTTAATATATGGAATATATAATATAAGCAGGTAGAATTAAAATAATAAGATAACAGGAGGTAATACAATGCCGAAATTAACAGTAAATGAAATATCTAAAATAGAAAATCTATATGTAGATCCTATCGTTGCATCTCCTAAAATTTGCTCATATTGCAGAAAGGAAATAACTGGTTACGTTTTTCATACTCCAGGAACCAGAAATCCTTTGTGTGCGGATTGTTTTTCCGAAAGTTGGGAAAATGATTCAGAAGACTTTGAAGTTATACCTACTGACTATGAATTATTTGTAAAAAAATACAACGAGGAGGAAAATAAAGCACGCAAAAAGTTAGTTGATCAGATTCTAGCACAGGATAACAGTTTTATGTATGTAGAGGAAAATATGGGAAATTTTCAGAAAGGGTGGACATTAGCTTTAAGAAATCAATCAATCCCATTTTGGTATAAAGATGTATTTACTATTATCGTTATTGATTGATTAGAAATTTAATTTCTGGCTTATCCCATCTAGATTTTACATTAATTGGGATATACGAGGAATTGAATATAACTATAACAGGAGGTAATTATTAACATGGAAAACTTAACTATTCAAGATTTAATTGACGAATATGAAATTTTGGAAGGTTTGCAAGTAGAATCAGAAGAATTAATCATGGAAGTGCATCCTTCAGAATATTACCTGGGAGGCGATGAAGGAGGATACACAACGGATGACAACAGATATTTTAGCACCTTAGAAGGAGCGATTCAGTATATTATTAAAAGTATGGGAGGGATTGACAAAATTATCAGATATGAGGAAGCATAACAGTATAACAGTATAACAGCACCTTACAAACCCTTGATTTTCAAGGGTTTTATTTTTGCCAAAACATGACAAAATATAGTTTTTATTCAAAGTTGATGTTTTGAACATATTTTCATTAAAATTAGTTAAAATGTAGCTTGACAATTATAATTAATGTCTGTATAATGATAATTAATTTAATTTAAAAAGGAGTGCTAAACTATGCAAAAAGAACTTGAAAAAATTAGCGAAATTTTAAAAGGTGATAGTATCATAGAAAAATTAAATAAAGGAGAAACTTTAACATTAAAAGAATTGTTCATGCTAAAAAATTCAATTGACCGTAAAATTGAAAAATTAGTAACAACAAATTAAGGCCAATGGCCTTATATTTTTTTAACACCTTGATAATTATATTTACATTTGTTAGACTTATAACAATCGAACAGGGAACACCTTAATGGAATACATGAATTAAAATTATAATTTCAAAGGAGGAAATATAAACATGAAAAATAATAATCAATCTCAGGTTACAGCTAATTTGATTGACCAGTTGACCAGAACAGCGAAACAGGTTAAAGATACAGTGATTAAACAAGTAACACCTCAAATGATTCAGCAGTTAACCAGTTAAATAATACATACTAATTATAATAGCTTACTAAATTGTAAGCTATTATTTTGTTTTAGGATAACAATATCATAACAAAACTTAATTTTATTAAAACATTTCAATCTTATAAATATAGTAAAATTAATGGTTTTAAGTTATAAAATATTAAATCATAATGAATCTAAAATTCATTTAAACTGATCCACAGAAAGCAAATATAAAATTTCAATAAAATAAATCAGAAAAGTGTTGACTTCTATTTGCCTATCGTTTATAATAATAATTGTAGAAAGTAAATATTAATAAAATCTAAGGAGGTTTTTATTAATGAATTTATATGAAATGTATCAAGATGTAGTAATCAAACCGACACTAAGAACAGAAAATAACTGCAACCTTCAACAGTCAATTGAAAACTTTTTAGAAATCCGCCACCCTGGAGACCTTGAAATATTTGAAACAGTAGATTTATTGATGAAAAAACTTTGTTGCAAAGATTGCTCTAAGTGTGATCTTTAAACAAAAGGAGGTATAATATTGAATAATCAGCAAATTCTAGAAATAGCAAAAGAATTAAATATACCAAAAAATGTTATTGCGTTTTGGCAGAACATTAACAATAATACATCTGATGTTTTCCCATTTTACAAAGTTTTTTACAGAAATCAAAATTTAACTAAAAGATGTAAAATTATAATTGAAAATGGGGAAGGAAAAATATTGCAAGAAATAAGATTAAAAAATACTTGTGATATTATACGTGAAAATTTATCTATAATTGATGTTAAATCTTTTCCTGGAAATTGGTTGGTTGATGGAATGGAAGAAATTATACAAGATAAAATATTCATATATAAAATTTAAACCCGTAAGGGTTTTATTTTTTCTATTTCTCAATAACATATTGACACATAAAATTTATTATTATATTCTATATTTAAGATACCATGGCAATAGTTGGCCTATGGTATGCTATTGTTGAGAAAAGTATACAATATATTAACAATAGCGAATTAGGCTATATTCAGGAATTTTTAAGAAATAACAATTTATTGGAAGTTAATACAAATTAACCTGCTGATTTAATGCAGGTTTTATTTTTGTTCTGAAATAAAAAATATGTTACAATTATATTATATATATGTTATAATGAATCATATTCAAAAAGGAGGCGACAAGTTGAACATAGCAAAATATTGTAAAGATAAAGGCATGACAAAAGAAGAATATATAAATTTTAAAAATAATATTACTAGTACAGCTAAAGCAATTTTAAGTAAGCAAAATTATACTCATGGTATGTATTATCCAATTAATGATATTATAAATTTTCTCAGTGATGCAGATATTAAATTATTTATCATTGCTGAGTTGAAGAATTTAGGGTTTGAATTTATAGAAAATAATACACTTTATAGATATTAAGGAGGCTATATGTCAATGAAAATTAGAATCAATAAGTATAACAAGGAAGATTATATTAATACCTTGACCGACAGCCTAAACAGGTTTATAACTTATTGTAACCAGTATCCAGATAATAAAAAATATACATATTGTCAAAGTATTGCTGAGAGCCTTTTAACTAATTATAATGAGATAGCTTTAAACATATTACAATTTTGCTTTGATGTGCAATATGTAGGTAAAGAAATATTCCCTGCTAAAATGCTTAATTGTATGCATGCTTTTAAGGAATATGTTTTTAATAAAGATAAGGAATTGTTAACACTGGAACAACAACAGGAAATGGCCAGAAATTATATACACTTTGATTTTAGTGTAAAGAAGCCTAAGACATTAATGGATATATAACAGTAGTATAACAGCTTAACACCAGTCATTTTAAGGCCACTGGGAGTATTAAATTTTTGCTCAGACATAGTAAAATAACAAAATAACAGTAGACAATTATATTATCACTGTGCTATAATAAATTATCCGAAAAGTTGAATTTGCCATTTTTAAAACCCTTATAAATCAAGGGTTTACAGCACCCAAAAACATGATAAAACTAGTATTTCATTCAATATTTAAAGGAGGTTTTAAAAATGACAGTTAAAGAACTAAGATATTTTTTATATTTAATCAAAAACCAAGAAATTACAATAAGAGAATTAAGAAGTATGCTTTTTGAAGTGGCAGATCAAAACAAAGATATAAAAGAATTAACACTTGATGAATTAACAGAAAAATATAATTAACATGAGCCAAAAGACTTTTCTTTTTGTCTATGAAATTAACACTTGACATAATTATATTTATAGTTTAATATAGTAAGTATCAGATACATATATTTAAGGGGGATGTTATTCACGAATGAGAAAAGCATTAAAATTTAATCCTTTGACCGAGCAAGAAAAGCAGGGTTTATTTGCATATGTTAAGAAATATATAAACAATGTGGATTTTAAAGTATTGGAATTAACTGAGAAGTTTGATAATAGCTTTATTAGTTTAAAAATCTATGTTGACGGTGATGGCGAAATTAATCTGGGAATTAACAGAAAGAAAAAAGGATTTAGTGTTTTAACTACTGGATAAAGTTGGAATAAAATGACAATTTGGATCAATTATTTAACAGGGACTAAAAACCCGTTTTTTATTTTCTTTTTCCTCTTGACATTCTAACGAATTAGGATTATAATTGTATCAATACATAGCAACACATTAAAAGGAGGTCTACACAATGGAATTGAAAATTGAAGAATATTTAAGCCAACTAGACAATGAGATCGAGAAACTAGAAAGAAGGTTAGCTGATGCAAGAAAAGAATTATCAAAAAACATTAACAAAGATTTAATTATGATAGTAGATTTTGGATTTGCTAAGTATACGGAAAATATAACTAAAATTGCAGCACAATTATTAGTATTAACAGACCAGCGAGAAACATTTAAGTATATATTCAAAGTTGAGGAATAACCACTGAGAGCCTAAAAATGGCTCTTTTCTTTTTGTTTATTTATCTTTTTGCGTTTTAGGTATTGCTTTTTATACAGATATAATATATAATTGTATTCAGGTTAGCAATACATATTAAATTGAATCTAAGGAGGCCACAACAATGTTATTAGTAGTCAATAGAAAGAATTTAAAAGAATACGCAAAGACACTTTTAGGCAACGAATATACAGAACAGAAGGAAAAGGAATTAATCGAAGTATGCACCATAAAAACAATAGATTATTATCACACAGGAGGGCAACATATTTCTTTTGCTATTCGTGACTGGTTGGAGGATATTAACAAGATATTATGTACCTTTGGTGTTGAATCTGGATATCCTGTTCATAAGGATTTACAGTATTGTAATACAGGGGATACATACGCATTAACCATATTATGGTATAAAGGCAAATTGAGAATAGGAGATTGGGGTTCGATTATGGAAAAGCAGGGTTAAAATATACCTTGCTTTTTATTTTGTTTTATGTGTTCTGAGGTATTGACAGGATAACAAATGTATTATATAATTATACTTGCAAGTGAGATACATATTAATTTAATAGGTGGTGAATTATATGGAATTAAAATTTTTAGTGACGGATAATAAAAAACCTAATAGAAATGTTGTTGTATATGCGTTAACACTAAATCAAGCAAAAAAGAAAGGTATGTCTATCTTGAAAACAGATAATGTTAAAACTAGTTTAACTGAACAAGAAAAAGGAACTATTTGTCTGGCTGGATTTCCATATTAATTTATAATAAAAAAGGAGAATATAAAATGGAATTTAAATATTGTGTACATTATCATGATGGTAGATTATCTTCTCCATATAAAGCAGTAGAAATTAAAACTGCAAGAATTGATTTATGGATTGAGAATTTTGTAAGAAATAACAGTCCGTATGTGACAATAATGGAATATGAATTAGTATTTTAAAATAAAATTGTTATGCCTTACAAACCCTTATTATATAAGGGTTTAATTTTTCCAATATTTGAATAAAAGGAAAATTTCATTCAAAAGTTAAAACTTGACATAATTATATTTGTATTATATACTTAAAAAGTAAATATATTATTTCAGGAGGTTAATAATTATGTATTTAGAAATAACCTTTAACAATGGATTAACTGAAGAATTCGCTTTAACATCTAAATCGGCTCATGATTTAATCAATAGATGTATTGAGGCAGGAGATACCAAAGAGATTAAATCAGTCGATAAAATCATATATTCCAGTAACAAAGAATATTTTGAAAAAGTTGATTCTCTTGAATTTTATGCACAAGCAGCAGAAAATAATAGTTGTGGTGTTGATGGCTGGAGAGAAGAAAACAGAAAAATGTCAGAAAAGAAAAAGCAATATAATAGATTAGTTATACATAATGATTTTATTAAAATGTACGATAGAGCTAATAAATTGAGAATTGAAATATTAGATAATGTTAAAAGCATAGAAGATAGGAAGGCATTGCTTAGAAGGTGTATAAATGTTATGCGTAATATGCAAACATGGATAAAAGGAAGAAAAACAGCAATATAATAAATGTAAAAATGTATATTTGAGACTGGAGAAGATTAACCAGTCTTTTTGTTTTTCTATAGGTATAATATTGACACAAAGATATTATTTTGATATACTATTACTCAGATAATAAATATAATAATCAGGAGGTAGTCAAATGAATAAAATCACTGAGCAAGAATATAATAACCGTAAAGAACAAATTGAGTCTAGTATAACATTGTTTAAGCAAATAGAAGAGAAATACATAAGTATTACACTAGATGAAACTAACGATCAGAGTATTAAAGATCAACATGGATTATTCCTTGACACTATTACCGATTCTTTGTATGTCTTAGAAAAAGAATTGCAGGAAATCAAAAGTAAATGGAGTATGAGGGATTGGACATATACGGATTATGTTGGTTATAACTTAGCGGTGAATAATATAGATTGATTATAAGAGGTTAAAAGCCTCTTATTTTTATTTAAGATTATAAAAATAATTTTATGAATTCGTTTGACTTTAGTATTGATATACTATATAATTATAATTGTTGAGAGGGAAGTAAACCTAACTTAAAAAATAAAATAAAATAAAATATAAATTTAAAAGGAGATTGATAATAATGTTACAAAATAATAGTTTATGTGTGGTTGATGTTGTAGGACTTAATATTTACAATTTTGCAAATAGTCAAGAGCAAGCAGAAGAAACATTAAGCAGGGCTATTGAATCAAATAAAGAAAACATTGAAACATGGAGTAGTCATTGTAAGAATTATCCTGACACTGAGCAATTTAAAATTTATTTGAAACAAGCACAAAGTAAAAAATATGAAATTATGACATATGAGGAATTCGTTCAATTAGAAAGGAAACATTTTCTAGACGAACCATTGAAAGAAATTGATGAAGAAAGATTTAAAGAGATGCTAAATGTACTACCTCCCATAAAATGGTGTACAATAGATGGTATAGAAATGTTCTGCATATCTGAAATGTATACAGGATTTTACACATCCCAATATATACACGATAAAGGAGCAAATAAATATTATCATAAAATTGTTGATGTTACAGATAAAACAACTTGGGGACATAATTTTATATAGATTAATAACAGGGCTAGGGAGCATAGGCCGAGAATTCCGGCGAGGCTGAAAAGCCTTTCCGCTTAACCTGTTAAACAGGAATTGAAGGAGGTATTAAAATGAATAATAATAAATTCCCATTTCATATTCTTGACGATCTATTGAGTGGTTTTACCCATGATGATCTTGTAACTGAATGAATCAGTAATAACAGAACAAACCATTAAAAAGGTATTTAATGAGATGTTGCAGGAACAAATGAATAATGCCAAAGCAACATTAAAAGCCAATATGCAGGAAGTATTAAAAATATGTAAGGGAAATAGGGAGGTTTAATAATGAATAAAACTTTAGTATTTGATGGTGCAGGGAGCGAAATAACAGCAGTAGGAAATTGTCGGATAAGAACCAGAATACGCAACATTGAAGGCAGATTGATTTACATAGAAATAAACGGATTTCAAAACAGTGGTAGAACACCAAATTATGCCAAAGGTCTTGATGTTGTCGGTCATGTTGATTGTTGCTTTTATGCGGATCATACATGGGATACCAGGAATAACAGTTCAAGTAAATTGTCTCATATAACCAAAAAGCATTTTGAGTATAACAAAGAAAATATATTAAAGATTGTCAATGAGGATTTAAATTGTAATTTTGAAAGTTTAGAAGTAGTTAAAGGTTTGCATGTCCACAGTACAAAAGAGCCTTTATGTGATTGCTCAAAAGAAGGTTATACACCATTCGAGGAAGTAAAAATTAATATCAATATTCTTAACGGTGTACAATCTCAGCAGTATTATGAGAAGAATGGATTAGCACGTTACGCACTGCCTTATAGTTTTATTAAAGAAATACCATCTTTGAAAAACTGGATGCAAGAAAGAACAAAAAAAGAGCAGGAAGATTTTAAAAGTTATAATTATTATACTACTTTAGTATGGGATAAATTAGGTAACATCTATTCAATGGAAATATCTGCAAGACAGAATTTTGTTTGCATGAGTTTTGGTTTTGAGCAGTTAAACGAAGTAATAAAAGCAGTAAAGGAGCATAACAAATAATGGAATTTACTTGGTTTTTATGTCCTCACTGTCAGAAGCAGAAATTATTTAAACTTTTGGCAGGTGCTAAAGTTGAAAATATAATAGTCTATTGTAAAAGATGTAAAAAGGAAGTAATTATAACTTAAAACTAAATAAAACTTTTGAGCCTATGAGCCATTAACGAAGTATTTTTATAATACTTGTTAGTGGTTTTTTGTTTGTACACCTCTTTGTATAAGGCGATTTAAGACCACACATTAACAAAAGATTAAAACACATAGACAATCAAAATATAACGTCTAAAAATCAATCCTATAAAGAATAAAGCACATACAGAAATATAAATACATACACCATTAAATTAACGAAAATACATATATAATCTAAGTCTAATAGGAAGGAGTATCCGACATAATGACATTAGACCAACAGAAGGAATTATTAAAACTGTATAAGCAGTATCAGGCCACTAACAAAGATATAATCAAAGTTAATATAAGATCATTCATGGATAATGAAGACTTGAAGCCAGCCATAATATCTGAATGGACTGGTATCCCAGTACAAACAATTTATCAATTAAGGAAACATAACAACGCATATAAACCGTATTTTATAACTACTATGACTTTATGTGATTTGTTAAAAGTGTCAATAACAGAAGCCATAAAACCAATCCAAGGCTTAAATATTCCAGAATCAAAAACAAAATGGGATATGTCAGCTAAACAAGAATTTGTTTATGATTATAGTATTATGGATATAGAAGGATTATGCAAAAAGTACAATATAACACAAAGAACTGCTACAGAGTATAACAAAAACTTTGTTAGAGAATTTTAAGAATAGTTTATAGGTATGGAAGTTATATGAGTCTATAACAGCAGGGTATAAACCACCTTTAGGAGAAACGAAATACATAAATATTTGATAGTTTTAAGTTGTTTAGAAATCATTTGATAGTATAACGGCGACAATATGACCACCTTTTGGGAATTATAAAGTCCCAATATTTGTATAACAGCAAGTTAAAAATAGTTGATGGAATAGTAAAATAGTATTAAAATTAGTATTGACATAACAGAACGTGTGTGGTAATATAGTTATAGAAATTATATTTACAATCTATAAAAGGAGTTGACCACATGAAGCCTAAAAACATATATTTACTTTACTCTTGTGACATCCACAAAATGCACAGTAGTATGAGTTTGGTTATGGCATCAACGAGTGAAAATAAAATCAGGAAAGAAATTAAATCACAAATTGAAGATGGTAATATGAGATATGGCGCAGATGAGAACAATTTAAAATTTGCTGATTTAAACTATCTTAATACCAGTTTAGATTTTGGCTACATTGAAACAGTAGTTGACGGTGAGAGACAATAAATCAATCATAATTAAGTTAGGAGGAATATATCAATGAAGAATAGTATTAATTCAATTTGGTGTTATAAATATGGAATGTCAATATCACAAATTAATATAGATACAAATATTTGTATAAATATGATTGGAGATTCAAAAAAGTGTTTACAAAGTTGTAAATCAGCAAAAAATTGTGTTAAAAAGATATCTTCTATAAAATAATATTAAAAATACTAATAGTTAATATATTTTGTATCTGCCTTACAATCACACACTATAAGCAATTAGTAAGGTATAATAGAGGATATAATAACCAAGTCAATTTAAACTAAATTTAGACTAGAGGAGAGTGTTCTTAATGACACAAACAGCAATCAAAAATACTATAAAAGTAATAAACATAGAAGAATTATCAGAAATCCTATATAATAACACTTTATTACTTGATTTATACGAATTAGAAATTTATGAGAAATGTGCTAATATGGCTGATCAACAAGATTTTAGAAATTTGTTTTTCTTTATTGACGAAAATTCAGAAATGTATTTTTATCAAAGGCAACACGAACAGGAAATTAAAAATTACATTTTTAAGCAATTTAATATCTCTGAAATTGATGAACGTGCATTTT
>Ga0209728_1001787_pt1 | contig 12207 bp, 7 predicted proteins | sample RifGroD1_FD_183997 | JGI IMG/M metagenome (GOLD analysis project Ga0209728, IMG submission 183997) | Groundwater microbial communities from Rifle, Colorado, USA - Groundwater D1 (SPAdes) (version 2) | ecosystem: Environmental > Aquatic > Deep subsurface > Groundwater | place: Rifle, Colorado... | reverse complement strand
ATAAATAAAATAGGGGGTAGTTTCATCTACTCCCTATTTAAAGTAGAGGTGATTATATGGTTACAAAAGTTATAAAGGAAAAACCACCTAAGAAATTAAAATGTACTATATGTGAAGAAGCATTTCTAAAAGAAGAAACAATTATTAAAAGTCAAAAAAGATATTGTAAAGTCTGTTTGGAACTTAAAGAAGAAGAATCTGCTCTGTACAAAAATGATTGGGATTTACTGTTTGATTATATATGCAAATTACATAATATTGATAAACCTACAGGAATGATGTTTCAACAAATGAAAAACTATAGAGCAGACTATGAATATACTAATATTGGCATGTATTATACTTTACAATATTATTATAAAATTTTAGAGAATGATGTGTTAGAAGATACTGGACTAGGAATTATACCTTATTTTTACGATAAAGCAAAAAAACACTATAATAAAATGTTTAATCTTCAAGATATAGCAGAAGAGTTTAAAGGAGAAGAGAAATCAATTCAAATAAAAACTAAAATTGCTGATAAGTTATTAATTGCTAAAACTCCTTTGCCCTTGAACTTTAATTGGGAGGAGCAAAATGAAGACAACTAAAAAACAAATTGAAAAATATCATGATAAAAGAACTTCTTGTCAAGTATTAGGCTGTATAATGAAAAATCCTAATTTATTAAAAGATAAAAAATATGCGTTAAACCTTGAAGATTTCCCAAATGGACTACACCAATTAATTCATACTTGTGTATATAATTTATCTCTTCAAGGATTGAATGAAGTAAAGATAGCAGATATAGAAACATACTTAAACACAAACGATCCTAAGTCATATAAAATGATTTTTGATAACGAAAAAAATATTGAATGGTTATCAGGGATATATGAGGACGGTAATAATACAAATTATGAATATTACTATAATAAATTAAGAAAATTATCGCTACTGAGAAGTTATATGAATGAGGGTACAGACGTATCTGGAATCTTAGATATGGATGAGATAGACCATATAATTATTAAGCAACAACAAGAAAAATTTGAATCTATGACATTAAATGAGGTTCAACAATACTTTGATAGAAAAAATTTTAATGTTAAAGAAAAGTTTTTAATAAGAGACTCAACAAAACGAAGAAAAGCTGGAGACAATGCAGATGAATTAAGAATAAAAATGAAGGAGTCTCCTTGTTATGGATACGGACTAGAAAGTAAGTATTTAAATACGCTTACTAGGGGTGCTTTAAAAGGTGGTTTTTTCCTTGAAACTAGAGATAGTGGAAAAGGTAAAACCCGTGTAGCTATCGAGAGATTGCTTTTGATATGTTGTTCTCATCTGTGGGATTTTGATAAAAATGATTTTGTTCCCAATCCAAATGGACAAAATAATGTTGGATTATATATAGGAACAGAAATGAAAATCTATGAAGAATTAGAACCTATGATGTGGGCATTTGTTAGCGGAGTAGAAGAATTTAAGATTAAGAAAAATATCATGACAGAAGAAGAAGAAATCAGAGTCGATAAAGCTATTGAATATGTTAAAAATACAAAATTGTTTTTAGAAGATGAACCAAATTATGACCTAGCATACATAAGAAATACAGTAGACAGATATAAAATCAATGAAGGATTAGATGCTTTAGCCATTGATTATCTAGAATTAACTATAGCATTAACTTCTGAATATGTTCAATTAACCAAAGGAATGACTGCTAGAGAAGATCAGGTATTATTGAGCCTTTCCTCTAATACAAAAACATTAGCGACCGATTACGATATTGTTATTTTTGGATTCACTCAGACAACAGATGGAGCAAGAGTAGATGGGTTCAGAGATCAAAGAGCAGTTAAAGGAGCTAGATCACTTCCAAATAAGTGTGACGTAGGCATTACCGTATTTGCACCAACAAAAAAAGAACTTGATTTTATTCAACCTTTAATTCCAAAAGCAAAAGGATTGAATAAAACCATAATTCCCAATGTGTGTTATACAGTATATAAAAATAGATTTGGAGAAATTACAGAAGAAGTAAAAATATGGTGCTATCAAAACTTAGGGAATATGAAAACTATTGACTTATTTTGTACAAATAGAGACTATGAACCAATATCGATTGATAAAACATTAATTGAGTTAGAAGATAAAGTCATTTGAAACGAGTGATTAAATGAACAGAGATGAATTAATTGAGTTGGTGACAACAGAAGATGTCGTTGAAATCTTAAAGAATTTGGGTTCTGATAATCCTAGAAAAGATAAGAATAATGACAATGCATTGCTTTTTTCAACTGTATGTCATGGAGGAAATAGTCATAAACTTTACTATTATATAGATAGCAAATTCTTCAAGTGTTATACTTCATGTGGATCAATGAGTCTTTTTGATGTAATTATGTCAGTTAATGATATTACTTTTCAAGAAGCATTTTCTTACATTTGCAAGTTTAAGAATATTACTGATTTCAGTAAAAAGAAAAAAGGTTTACAAAAAAAAGAAGTGGAAAATGATGATTTAAAATTTTTAAAACTTCATCTTCGTAAAAAAGAAAAACAATTGGTGAAACTTCCTTCTTATAATAAATATATATTGAATATGTTTGACGATTATATGCCTTTATCATGGCATTCTGAAGGAATTATAGATGAAATTGCTGATATCTTTCAAGTAAAATTTTATATGAATCAATTTAAATGTATAATTCCTCATTTTGATATTCATGGTAATTTGGTGGGCATAAGAGCAAGAAATTTTCTACAGTATCAAGTGAATAGTGGTAAGAAATATATGCCTGTGACAATCCAAGGACTAAACTATAGGTATCCAGTTGCTTTCAATCTGTATGGGGTATTTCAGAATCAAAACAATATAAAGAAAATAAAAAAAGTAATATTATTTGAGTCGGAAAAAGCAGTTATGCTTTATGGCAGTTATTTTGGTCAAGAAAATAATATTAGTGTTGCATTGTGTGGAACAAATTTGAGTTTATATCAAAGAGATTTATTGCTCTCTTTGGGTGTTGAAGAAATTACAATTGCCTTCGATAAACAATATCGAATTGAAAGCATGGACGATACAAATAATATAGAAGAACGCATTGAATATATAAATTATGTAAAAAGATTATTAAAATTTACAAAAATGATTTCACCATATTGTATTTTATATGGTATTTTATGTTGGGATAACCGTTTAGCATACAAGGATTCTCCGATAGATAAAAATAAGGAAACCTTTGAACAGTTATATAGAGAAAGATATTTATTAGATGAAACTGAATTATTAGATATTATGGAAAATGAAAGTGGGAATTAGATGAAGAAGGTAGATAGAATTGGAGAAGTAAATTACAATACTTATGGTTTAGCAATGAAAATCATAGAATATAGCAATTGTAGAAATATGGTTGTTCAATTTGAGAACGGATATATTGCTCCAACCTCTTATCAAGTGTTTAAACAAGGGCAAATAACCAATCCATATTTTAAGAGTATTTTTAACCAAGGGTATTTAGGATTAGGAACATTTAAAACTGACAATAAAGAAGGGAGAAAAAGTAAAGAATATCATGCTTGGACTCATATGTTAGAACGATGTTACAATGAAAACTTCCAAGAAAAACAACCAACCTATAAAGAATGTTTAGTTTGTAAGGAATGGTTAAACTTTCAAAATTTTGCTCAATGGCATAAAGAAAATTATTATAAAATCGATGAGCAAAAGATGCAAATGGATAAAGATATACTACTTAAGAATAATAAGATATATAGTTCAGAAACCTGTGTTTTTGTACCACAAAATATTAATAGTTTGTTTACTAAAAGACAAAATCATAGGGGAAATTATCTAATTGGTGTAGGTTGGCATAAAAGAGACAATGTGTTTTATGCAAGTTGTAGCAACGGTAACGGGAAAAATAAAAGTTTAGGATACTACGGTACAGAACTGGAGGCATTCCAAGCATATAAAAAATATAAGGAAAATCTAATAAAACAAATCGCAGATAAATATAAAGATAAAATTCCAAATAAATTATACGAAGCATTATATAAATATGAAGTTGAGATTACTGACTAATAAATAAATAAAAAGGAGATGTTAATATCAAATATAGAGTGTTGAATAAAGGATACGACTTAATTAGTGAGAACGAGTTGTTGGATATTTTATTAAAAAATAGAGGAGTAGAAAACCCAAAAGAAATGCTAAATGTCAATAAATCTAATGTACATGATGGAATACTTCTCAAAAATATGGAACGAGGATTAAATATGCTTCATTGGCATATTCAAAATAATAGTAAAATCCATATTATAGATGATGTAGATGTTGATGGATTAACATCAGGAACAATTTCAGATAATTATATATTGAATATTAATCCGAATATAGTGATTACCCATTCAATGAATGGTAATAAAATACACGGAATTGTAATTGAGAATCTTAAAGAATACGATTTTAACTTGCTGATTGTGCCAGATGCAGGTTCTTCAGATGCTAAACAATGCAAGGAATTAGTAGAGACCAGAGATGTAGACATATTAATCTTAGATCATCATGAGATAGAAGAAATTAATTCTCATGCTGTAGTTATCAATTGCCAAGATGGACAATATCCCAATACTACATTATCTGGTGCAGGAGTAGTCTATAAGTTTATTAAAGAATATGATAAAAAATACGGGTTTAACTATGCAGATTATTATTTAGACTTAGTAGCAATAGGTATGATAGCAGACTCTATGGATTTGAGAAATTATGAAACAAGATATTTGGCTATAGAAGGACTTAAAAAAATAAACAATGGGTTTATTAAGCAATTCTTAGTAAAAAATAAGGTATTAGAAGGAGAAAGTATTAATTTTGAGTTTATAGGATGGAAGATAGCACCTTTTATCAATGCAGTTACAAGAATAGGCAATGCTGAAGAAAGAAAAAATTTAATAAATGCATTCTTAGGCAAAGAAGAGAAAAAAGAATACCAACCAAGAAGAAAATGTAAGACAGATCCTAAACCAGAAATTATAATACAAACATTACAAGAGTGTATGATTCGAGAAACTACTAATATTAAAGCAAGACAGGATAAACTAGTTAAGAAGTCAATGGAAGACATAGCAGAGATAATTGAGGCACAAAAATTAAATGATAATAAAGTAATTATTGTAAATGCTACAGATATATTAGAAAAATCTTTTTCAGGATTGGTTGCTAATAAATTGGCAAGCATTTATAAACGACCAATAATTATTTTGAAACAAATGAAGAAAAATGAATTAAAGAATGAAGAAAAAGCAACAGTATTCGGAGGAAGTTTTAGAAGTTATGATTTGTTTCCTGTAGTATCATTTATGGATGTGTTAAGAGAAATTGATACTTTTATTATGTTAGGAGGTCATCCTAATGCCGGAGGATTTAAGATTAAAGAAAGCAAAATTCAAGAGGCACAAGACAGACTAAATGAAATGTTTAAAGATGTAGACATAGAAGATGTTTATATGGTAGATTATGAAATTCCTATTGGAAGATTAAAAGAAAAACATATCTTACAAGTAGGTCAATGGGCAGATATTTGGGGAAATACATTAAAGAAGCCAATTTTTGCCATCACAGATGTATCACTAAAAGTAGAGGATATTCAATTATTGGGAGACAAGAGAAATTTGATTAGATTTGAGAAAATAATAGGGAATAATAAAATAGTGTTTATTAAAAAATTTGCAAGTGAAAATCTATACAACGAAATGATTATGAAGAATCATAAAGGATTATCTAAAAAGAATAATAAAGTTAAACTTGATATTATTGGAGAATTTTCAATAAACAAATGGAATGGAATGGAATTCCCACAAATTGAAGTAATCGCATTTAATGCAAGTAAAGAAAAAGATTTTAAATTTTAATTATCAATAAATAAAATTATATGATATAATTGTAGAAAGAAGGAAATTAATTGCCACCGAAACCTAAGACATATAGGATTGGAGAAGTAAACCACAATACATATGGTAGTGAAATGACAATAATCAAATATAATGGCAGGTGTGATATATTAGTAAGATTTCAGGACGGATACGAAACAACAAGCACATATTCAAGATTTATCGTTGGAGAGATTGAGAATCCATATGATAAGAGTGTTTCTGGTATTGGTTATTTAGGAGAAGGGATATACAATATATTAAAATACACAAAAACGAAACGATATACTACATGGAGAAGCATGTTACAAAGGTGCTATGATGATAAATACCATAGCACAAGACCAACATATATAGATTGTATAGTTTGTGAAGAGTGGCATAATTATCAGATATTCGCTAAGTGGTATGATCAAAATATATATAATGTTCAAGATCAAAGAATGGAATTAGACAAGGATATTTTAATTAAAGGTAATAAAGTTTATTCTCCTGAAACTTGTGTATTTGTTCCTAATAGTATAAATTCTTTATTTATAAAAAGTAACGCAAAGAGAGGAGAATACCCGATTGGTGTTAGTTGGCATTCTAGAAATAATAAATATATGTCAAGTGGCAAAGATGCTTATTTAGGGTACTACAACACATCTAAAGAAGCATTTGAAGCATATAAAAAATGGAAGGAATCATTAATAAAACAAATGGCTGATAAATACAAAGATAAACTTCCACAAAAATTATATGATGCAATGTATAAATATGAAGTTGAAATTACAGATTAAAGGGAGGTAATTATGGAGTCAATAAATAATAGTGATTTTGTTCACCTACATACCCATTCAGAATATAGTAATATTCGCTTTCGTGATTCGGTTAATAAAATAAAAGATATGATTATTCATGTTAATGAATTGGGAAATAGGAGTATGGCACTAAGTGACCATGAGAATATTTCTGGGCATATTAAATTTCTAAATACAGTAAAGGAATTAAAATCAAAGGATAAAATACATAAGGATTTTAAACCAATTCTAGGAAATGAAATATATTTAGTTAATGAAGAAATAATGTACGAAGAAATGAAGGATCAAGATAAAAAACCTAAGTTCTATCATTTTATTGTTTTAGCAAAGGATAATGAAGGCCACGAACAAATGAGAAAACTATCTACTAGAGCTTGGACAAGATTATTCAATTACAAAGGTGTTGAAAGAGTACCTACATTCTATAGTGATATAGAATCCATCGTAAGCGAAAATAGAGGGCATTTAATCGTGTCCTCAGCTTGCTTGGGAGGAATGTTGCCAACTTTAATTTTGAGTCTGTTACAAGAAGAAAATGAAGAGATTCAAGAGCGAATTAAAGATGAGTTAGATAATTTTTTAAATTGGTGTCTTGATTTATTTGAAGAAGATTTCTACATCGAACTCCAGGCATCTTTACAACAAGAGCAGATAGATTTTAATAAAATGGCAGTAAGAATAGCAAAGGCATATAATATAAAATGGATAGTGACAACTGATGCACATTATCTAACAGCTAAAGATAGGGAGATTCATAAGGCATTCTTAACCTCAGAAGATGATTTAAACAACAATCGTGAAGTAGATATGTTTTATAGTACAACTCATTTCTTCACTGTAGATGAGATATTTAAAAATATGGATTATTTAGAAACTAAGGATATTGAAAAAGCAATATTAAATACTAAAGAAGTTGCAGACAAGATTATTGGTTATAATTTTTTTGCAGAATCTATTATTCCCTTGAGGGAATTACCTAATAAATCAGAGTGGTATCCAGTTGACAAAAAAATATTAAACAAATATCCATACATAAAAGAACTTTATGAAGATAAAGAAGAGCAACATACTTTCTTGATTACTCAAACATTTAAAGGGGTAGCAGAAAGAGAAATCAAAAAAGAAAAATTAGATGCTGTATTAGAAAGAGTTAATATTGAATGCAAAGAAATCACAGGAGCAAGCAAAGCTAAACATCAACCAATGGGAGCATACCTAAATACCATGCAAAAAAATGTAGATATTATCTGGGAAGAAGCTGAATCATTTGTTGGGCCAGGTCGTGGTAGTGCTAATGGATATATTATCAATTATTTATTGGGTATTACTCAAGTAAATCCATTAGAACAGGGTGTAGAAATGCCTCATTGGAGATTCATGAGTGCAGAGAGGCCGGACATTTTTGACATTGATATTGACTACAGTTCTCATAAAAAAGATGTAGTAATGGATAAGATAGTGAAGTATTATCAAAGTATCGGTGGAGATGCGATAAGAGTATGCACATTTGGAACGGAAACTTCTAAATCTGCGATACAAACAGCCTGTCGCGGCCTACATATCAATAATGATGTTGCATTATATCTGAGTTCCCTTGTACCCGTAGAAAGAGGAAAAGTGTGGAGCATTCATGATTGTTTCTATGGAGATCCAGACAATGGAAGAAAAGCAGTAACCGAATTTAGAAATATGGTAAGCGAGTATACGGATAAAAATTTATTAAACGTCATTCTAGGAATTGAAGGATTAATTAATAAAAGGTCTACCCACGCTTGTTTTGATAAAGAAACATTAATCACCACATCAAAAGGGTTGAAAAAAATTATAGATGTAAAAATTGGAGATGAAGTATTAACACATAAAAAAAGATTTAAACCCGTGACTGATCTAATTAAAACAAAAACAAGTACAATATTTACTTTAAAAACGCAAGCGTCTCTTCCTATAGATGTTACTGGCAACCATCCTTTCTATATAAGAGAAAAAACATTTATCAAACAGAAAAGATATTTTGGTGAACCGAAATGGAAGAATGTTAACGAACTATCAATTGGCAATGATTATGTAGGTATTCCTATTAATACAGAGTCCAAGATTCCTATATATTGTGAATCATTACTTCCTTTTGACAATAAAGATTTTTGGTGGGTCGTAGGAAGATATGTGGGCGATGGTTGGACAGAACATTATATCCGCAAGGGCAAAACATCCACATACAATGAAAACAGAGTTATAATATGTTGTTCCAAGGTAGATGAAATGGAAAAAGATGAAATAATAAAACATTTAATTATATTAAACTTTGACTTCAGAGTTGAAGAAGTTAATACAACGTATAAAATACATATAAAAGATAAAGATATATATAACTATCTTCAGGGATTTGGTAAATACGCACATGGTAAATATATTAACCAAGATGTATTTAATTTGCCAAGGGATCTGGTGTCTGCGTTTTTAGAGGGTTATATTAGTGCGGATGGACATTATTATAAAGAAAATAACACCTACTCTATAAAAACTGTTAGTAAAAATTTAGCGATGGGAGTGATGCAATTAATTAATAAAGCATACCATAGACATGCTAAAGTCTCAATATTATGTGCTACGACAGAATATATAGAAGGTAGGGAAGTCAATTCAAAAGAAAAGTATGAGATTAGGTTTGGTAAAGAAATCAAGAAGGGTGAGCAAAGTTTTTATGAAAATGGGTATATTTGGAGTAGTTTATCATATTTAAATAAAAAATTAGAGCCAAAAACTATGTATAATTTAACTGTTTTAGATGATAGTTCCTATGTTGTTCATGGTTTATGTGTTCATAATTGTGGAGTCCTTATCTTAAATGAACCAATCACAAAGCATAATTCAGTCATGAGAAGTCCTAGTGGGGAATTAATATCTGCTTATGAATTACATGACTCAGAGCAAGTATCAAATTTAAAATATGACTTCCTGAATACTAAAACAGAATCTATGCTTCAGTTAACAATGGAAATGCTAGTTAAAAATAATAAAATTGAATGGCAAGGTGGTTTAAGAAAAACATACAATAAATATCTACATCCTGATGTTATAGATTTTAAATCCAAAGAAATGTGGAATATCTTATGTAGAGGCGAATTGCTCTCATGCTTCCAGTTCGAATCGTCAGTCGGGGAACAGGCAATTAAATTAATTCAACCGCAAAATTTAATTGACGCTTCTAATGGAAATACAGTTATGAGATTAATGGTAGAAAATGGGGAACAACCGTTAGAAAAATTTGTTAGATACAAAAATAATATTTCAGAATGGTATAAAGACATGAAAAAGTTTGGATTAAACAAAGAACAGATTAATATCATGGAAAAACATTTATTGCAAGATTACGGAGTATGTTCAAGTCAAGAAAAAATGATGTTGTTGACTATGGATAAAGATGTTGCAGGATTTGGAGTAATTGAAAGCAATAAATTGAGAAAAGGTGTAGCGAAAAAACAACAAAAACTAATTGATGATGCTAAAACTTTGTTTTTTGAATGGGGAGAAAAAGCCAATGCTCCTAAAATTTTATTAGAATATATTTGGAATGAACAAATAGCCTTACAACTTGGCTACAGTTTTTCAATTTTGCATTCCGTAGCTTATACAATTATTCTTATTCAACAATTAAATTTGGTTTATTATTATCCTCCTATCTATTGGAATACAGCAGTATTAATGGTAGAGTCAGGGGCAGTTGATAGAGAAACCTGTGATGATTCCGATATTGAAGCAAAAGAAAGAACTACCAATTATGGAGAAATTGCAAAAGCAATAGGAAAATTGCAAGCAAAAAAAATTAATATATCATTGCCATATATTAATAAAGCTGAACAAGGATTTCTGCCTAATGAAGAAAACAATGAAATTATCTTTGGATTTAAAGGAATTATGAAAATAAATAATGAAACAGCACAAACTATAATGCAGAATAGACCATATAGAGATTTAAAAGATTTTCATGAGAGATTAGTATTGGTAAAAAAGAAAGTGACTTTGAAAACTGGCAAAACTCAAATAAGGTCTTTAGTAGCGGAGGGTCAGGCCATAATGTTAATTAAGGCAGGAGCATTTGATAAAATTGAAAATAAATCAAAAGAAATAATCTTAGAAGATTATCTGCGTCTATTGAATCCTTCTAAGCAAAAATTAAATTCTAAAGATATTGCCAAAATTGCAGAAATGGGAATCATACCTTCTAATTTAAAAGAAGAAATTAAATTTTATAATTTCAGAGAATATTTAATGAGTATGTCGAAGCAAAAAGATGATCAATCAAAAACAATTGTATGGTATAAGGTGCATGATGAATTCAATGAAGAAGATACGGAATATGCGAATAATTTTTTCATGGAACATTTTTCTAATGAAATGGAGGAGAATAGAGATTATAAATATGATGAAGAGGGATATCTATTAGTAGCTTTAGGAACTCCAAGAAAAGGGTCTTTTGAATCTGTTTATAAGACTAAAATTATTCAATTAAGTAAATGGATTAATACAGAAGAATGTATAAATACATATACAGATAATATTTTTCAAAATATCAAGAATGAGAATATGCAAGGCAATATTAGTTCTTGGGAGATGTCAGCTATGAGTTTCTATAGTAAAGAAGCTGGACACGAACTCGCAGGAATTGATCAAGAAAAATATGGAGTAGTGGATTTTAATGATTTACCAGAAGAACCTGTAGTAATTGGATTTACAAAATACAAGGGTTTACAATATCCTAAGTTCCAGTTAAATAGAATTGTAGGGACAGTATTAGATAGAGACAAAAACAAACATTCTGTAACTATATTGACTCCTACTGGAGTTGTCGTATTGAAATTTTATGCAGGTCAATTTTCTTTCTATGATAAAACCATATCTAAAGATGTAGGAGTAGCTGATGAGAACGGCAAAATTAAAAAAGTAGTCTTGGAAAATGGATGGTTTTCTAGGGGAAGTTTGATTATGGTCACAGGTTTCAGAAGAGGAGATATTTTTAAACCAAAAAGATATAAGAATAGTATATATCAACATGCTCTATCTAAAATTGTAGAAGTGCGAGAAGATAATGAATTAATTCTTCAAAATGATAGGGTACAATTGGTGGAATAAATTAAAGGAGTGATACATTTGGAAGAAAATTATGAAGAAATATTAGTAAAGTGTAAAGTCCGTTTATCAAAACAAAGATTTCCTCAAGATAAGGTTATTGGTAATGGAGATTTCGGGATAATCATTGTTACTGTATTGGATGTTTTGCAGGGAGATCCACAGATAAATAAATGGGGAACGATTACTTTAACTGGCAATATGTGTGAAATAAATGATGAAGATATTTACATTGTGACAGCTAAAGAGTTTATACATGAAAAATATAAATTACAATATCAAGTATTATTTATGTGTACAGACATAAAATTAACTAATAAGGCTGATCAGTATAAATTTTTAGAGAAAATACTTCCTG
>Ga0209728_1001785_pt1 | contig 12223 bp, 16 predicted proteins | sample RifGroD1_FD_183997 | JGI IMG/M metagenome (GOLD analysis project Ga0209728, IMG submission 183997) | Groundwater microbial communities from Rifle, Colorado, USA - Groundwater D1 (SPAdes) (version 2) | ecosystem: Environmental > Aquatic > Deep subsurface > Groundwater | place: Rifle, Colorado... | reverse complement strand
TTGTTGCAAATGAGTATATTCGTGCATTTAGACTTAAGGATATGGTAGGACTTCAACTTGATATGTCTGCTGATTTGCTTACTGATGCTTTTGCTGATGTTGCAGTTGGTAATTATATCATTGGACGATCCGTAGCAGATACTACAAATGTAATGAAATGGACTAAAACTGCAAATCCTGCTGATTATGAGATTTATCTTAAAGTAATCAAGAAAACTACTTTTGGTGCATTTACTATTGATGCAGGTGGTGGAACAGTTGCTGGTGGTTATGTTGTAGAAGTAATGGCAAACGATAATCTGTAAGTTATGAGATTATAGATTATATGTGTGTTTATAGATTAATGTCAAATAGTTAATAAATAGTAAATCAAATAAATAATTAATAAGAAAGAAAAGAGGTATTAACAATGAGTTTTGGAATAGATTTTTCAAATTTTCAAGAAAATGCAGAACAAGTGGAGATTAATAAAAATGTTAAGAACATTTTAGCAAATACTCGCCCAAATGAAGAAGTAGAGATTTTTACAAATATTGTTTATGGCAAAGATGTATCTAAATATGGTAAAAAAGTTGATACAGTAATGGATAAGATTAAGTTGTTAGCTACTGCTGCAACTAATGGCAATAGTCAAGCAATTACAGAACTGAATGCTATTCGGACTGTTACTATTCGTCAACCTTTAGAAAAAAGACTTGCTATTAACAATGCTATGGGCTCGGTTACAAAGGTCGGATTTAATGAGGCCATGTATTATGAAGTATACCAACTGCAAGGTCAGAAGTCTAGAGTTCAAGCTTCGTCTGGTGCCTTCGTATTCCCTACTGTCAAGAAAAGAACTGGTACTATGGAAACTCAGACTTCCACTGGAGGCGTTTCTGTGGATTTTCGTGAGTTACAGAGTGGGGCAACAACAGGATTTGCTGAAGCCAATGAACAGGTAATGACTGACATGGTTAACCAAATGGTTCTTTCTCATATTAATGCTTTACGAGCAGGTATTACTTCTGCAACTACTTTAAAGAACTATGAAGAAGGTATCACAAAGACATCGGTAGAAAGTGTAAGAAAGAAAGCAAGACGATTTGGTACTTCTGTAACAATTATGGGAGATTATAGTGCAGTTAGTAAACTTGGAGACCTTGCTAATTTTAGCGTTGTTGCTGCTGGAACAGAGTTTAGATTCCCAGATTCAGTGATGGAAGAGGTAATGAAAACTGGTTTGATTAAGAATTATAAAGGTAGTATTGTAGTTGAATTGCCAAACTCTTACAACATGATTGATCTTAATACTTCTAGTGATTTCTATGCTCCTCAATTACCTACGACTGACTTATGGTTCTTACCACAAGGATCTGTTAGTCCATTACAGATTTGTCTGCGTGGCGATATGACGACAATGACTGGCACAGATTTAAATACTCGGAGTGTCGTAACTCGCTATGATTGGGAATTTTCAAATTATTTGGTGCCGGAATATGTACCACAAATTGGATATTTGTATGATGCAGCTCTGGCTGAATAACCAGTTATAATTAATTAAATAATTTTATAGAAGATAGGTATTAATTGAGGTTCGAAACTTGATTATCTACTGACAAGGACGGTTTTCCTAACCCGTCCTTCTTTTATTTTATAAAAATTTAGGTGGTGATTCGATAGGAGGAGTTAAAATTGGCAAAAAGACTAACATATAAATCTATTAAAAATTTTATAAACAGTGAAGAAACAGGAAATGGTTGTAAATTATTAATTACAGAAGAAGAATTTGAGTATGAAAAAATCATGCAAAATAAAAACAACTCTACAGTAAAATTAAAAATTCAATGTGGATGCAAAGATAAAAATATATTTGAACCATGTTTTAACAAATTTAAATCTGATTTCCAAAGACAATGTAAGGACTGTGGACACAAAAATATAGGAAATAAATTACGAAAATCTTATGAAGCAGTTAAATATTTTATTGAGATAGAAAGTGAAAGTTATTGTAAATTAAAAAGTAAAATATATACAACGGTAAAGGATAATTTAGATATTGAATGTCGATGTGGAATGCCTTTTCAAACATCTTTTGATTGCTTTTTACACGGAGACAAAAGACAATGTGATAATTGTACATCAAAAATGATGTCAGAACTATATAAAACACCATATTCTGATATAAAATCATATATTGAAGGTGAAAACGGAAATGGATGTAAATTATTAACCGACGAAATTGATTATATTAATACAAATGAAAACATATTAATAAAGTGTTCATGTAAAAAAGAGAACGAATTTGTAACAACGTATGAAAGATTTAAAGGTCAAAATAAAAAACAATGTGATGAATGCACTAAAATTAACAAAAAGGAAACATGCTTACAAAAGTATGGAGTCGAACACCCTATGCAAAATAAAGAAATATCTGCAAAAGTAAGAGCAACTCTTACTAAAAATGGAAACGTTGCGTGTAGTAGTCAACAAAGATATGTTCACAGCATAGTAGGAGGAGCATTAAACTATCCGTATTACAATGCATCACTAGATATAGCATTTCCAGAAGAAATGATTTATTGTGAATGTGATTTTGGTGGTCATTGGTTGTCTATTAAATTAGGTGGATTAACTCAAAAAGAATTTGATAAAAAGCAAAGAAATAGATGGTATTCTCTATTCCGTTCTCATTGGAGAGAAATACGTATCATCTCAACCAAAGACCTAATCCCATCAGACCAAAAACTCTTAGAAATCCTATCTTATGCACGTACATATCTAAATCAAAATCATCACTACATCAAATTCGATATTGACAATTCAAAAATAATTAATTCTCAAGGTGAATTTGATTATGATTTTGGTGAACTAAGAAAAATAAAACCAACAGACATCCAAATCCAAGAAGCAATCTAAAACTAATAATTAAACAACAACAAAACAATAAATAAAGGGTAAAATGGAGGGAATAAACAATTATGGCAATTGATATGAACAGTCGTTCAAAGGTGCAAAACTTATGTGATTGGAATGTCTCATGGGAGAGGTTCTCCATGGACGGAGATGAATTTATAAAAGCAAATCAGACAGTGTATATTCCAAATATGGAAATTGAAACACAAGTACAGAACAATAATCTTTTCTTTTCTGGAAATGACAATATTGGATCACATGCGAGAGTTTATATTCACAATCCAGAAATGAGAGAACATCTTGGTTTCGATAACAAAGAAGAAAAAAGAACTCAACTAATTCTAAATGATGAAAAATGTAAAGAAATATTTGAATATAAGACATTTAATACTTTTAAGAAGCATGTAAATGAAAATATTATTACAAATCAAGAAAAATCAAAGATAGTTAGTTACGCTAAAAAAAATAAAATAAATAATTATGAGCAAATTCAGTTTTTAATTGAGCACACTGGTCTATCATTCAAAGAAGATTAAAAAGAGGGGGAAGTAAATATGGCAACACCCCTTTTGGAAGCATATGATGCATTCTTTATTAAATCTGGCAAAAGCTATTTATATAAAGAAGATCAAGTATTCCAATTTTTAAAAACAGGTATAAGTAAATGTAAAAAAACAGTACCATATGATTTATCATTTACTGTATATGAAGACAATATGGTAATAACTGTCTACAACGTTTCAGAATCAGATGGGAATATTCAAATAGAAATTAACTCTGATATATACACTATTGCTTTATTAACCACAGATACAAAAGTTGATATTATTAATAAAATAAAAACTACTATTCTAAATGATTGGACTGTTGATGTATCTTATATCACTAATCCAAGGATTAAGATTACTAAATTAAATGTAGATGTAATTAATATTAAAATTATTGATATTAGTGATACAAATGTTTTTATAATTGCAAATAGAACATTTGATGGTGAATTTATCAATATAATTGAACAAGATGCTCTTGAATTGATTGCATTAAATATGCTTTTAGAGCAAAAAAGACAAAGAAAATCAGAATTAGATAATATTAAACAGCATTTAGGAACTAAGGATTTTAATCGTCTACCTGAAAAAGTTGGGGAATATAAGATTTTAGAGCAATCTATGAAAAATTTAGAAGATGAAATATTTTCTTTTCGTCAAGAATTTTATTCTTATAAGGGATAGTTGGTGATAAATGAATAATAATATTAACAATAAGAAAATATTAATTAAAACTCCAAACTGTGAGATGAGTTTTGATGATCTATGTAAAAAAGAATATCTGAAAATAAATCATCTGATGCACATGATTGAGAAAGAGTTTGGTATTTCTTTACATGATCATCCTGAACTAAGAGGGGAAATTCTTGGGATAAGCAATTTTATTAAGAGAATGCCTAATTATCAAAGGGAAATTATGTGATTAAATAACGATAAACTAATAAACCTTAAGAAAAAGGAGGAAAGTATATAATGGGATATAGTGATTCTGAATATAGTAGAATATCTGAAAGTGAAGAAATTACTTTAGATGGAATAACCGCAGGGACAGTATTAGCTAATAAAGCTGTAGTTGTTGGAGCAAACAAAAATGTTGATGTTCTAGCAGTTGCAGATTTAAAGTTAGGTGTTGGTGCGGGAACTTCTGTAACTGCTACTGCTGTAGAACTTAATAAGGCAGGTGTTAAAGCAAGTTCTGTTGCTAGATTGTACAACTTGGGAGCACCTGCTTTGGCGGATGATGATTTGATTGTTACTTCAACTAATATGAAAGTTGGATCTTATACTGTATCTGCACAACCAGAAGTTCCAAGAAATATAACTGTAACTGCAACTGCTGGAGCAACTGCTGATACATTGGGAACAATAACTATAACTGGAACTAATTATGAGGATGAAGTGATATCTGAAGTAATTACACCTGTGGCTGGAAGTGCAGTTGCAGGAACAAAAGCATTTAAGACAGTTACTACTGTTGTTGGAGCAGGATGGGCTATCGATGCAGTAGAAGGTACAAATGATACGATTAAGGTTGGCACAGGTAATGAACTAGGATTGCCTCTATTATTGGATTCCGCAACAGAAATTATTATGGGAGTTTTAGGAGTAACGATTACGGCAACTAATCCAACAGTAGCAAATCCAGCAACACTAGAAGGAACAACTATTGATATGTCGGCTGGAACTTATAATGGAACAAAAGAAGCATTAGTATTTGTTGTAGACTAATAAATAAGAATAATTAAGAGGAGGAATTTATAATGGCAACGAATTTTATAGGACGGTCTCTTACGGCAAACATATTGGAACAAAATGTTACTTTGGATATGTCTTTTATTAATCTTATTGTAAACGATAGTACAAGTGTGATTACTTTGGCTTTTGATGTTGCAAGTGCTTCGGCATCAGGTAACTTAATGGTTTTAAAAGCAGGAGAATCTAGAAAAAATATTGCAGTGCCTTTTGGCAAATTATATTATAAAGCCACCGCAGATACATCTGCATTAAGAATTGAAGGATTAGCAAAAGCGGAATTTTAATTTTATATAAATATAATTATATGTAATTTAAGTAGAGAGTTATTTAAACATAATTCTCTACTTAAATTCATTGAATGGTTGTGAATTCATATGGATGTTAGAAGAGAATGGATAGATGATAGTTCAAATTATTCTTCCAAAGAAGAAATGGTATCAGATGTAAAAGATAATTATGATATTAGAAGATATTATAGCGCAGAAGGCAAAAGTGTAACAATCGACAACACCACAACACAAGTAATAATTCAATCACATTTAAACCCATTAAATGAAGGTAAATATGATAAAAAGATTCATATGCCAATTGAAACAGTTGTCGACACTGGTTCAATTGTAGAATGGGAAGGTAATAAGTGGATTATTATAAGCAATATTGATAATTTACAAGCATATAAAACTGCAAGTATGATTAAATCCAACAACACCCTCCAATTCTACGACTCAACCTCAACTCTCCACTCTATCCCCTGCATAATCTCAAAAGGTTCAATAAGTCTAGATGAACAAAAAATAATCTCAACTTTAGATTCAGAAATTGCAATACAAATAAGCAATACATCTATTACTAGACAAATTCCAATGAATTACGTGTTTAAAATTGGAATGAGGAATTATTCGGTTACGGACATTAATGATATTACTGTGAATGGTTTATTGTTAATAAAGATGGTGTATAGCGAGGTTGAACAAGTAGTACCTACGCATAATTATTCTGTTGACATCTTGAATGGACTAACAGCAAGTATTACGCAGTCTGGAACTTTACAATTAAATATCTCTATAACTGATAATTCTATTGAAATATCTCCAACTCCTATAATTTCTTATGTTTCATCTGATGAATCTGTATGTACTGTAGATTCGAGTGGTCTAGTAACTGCAATTAATTCAGAAGGAAATTGCACAATTACAGCAACATATCAAGGTGTAAGTGATTCTATTGAATTAATGATTGTTGCAGAGGAGGTTCACAATTATACGGTTAATCCTATTCCTAGTGGAATATTAAAAGTAGGTCAAACTATTACTGCTGTTGCACAATTTATGGATAATGGGGTTGTGACTAGCGATATTGCTAATAATTGGTATGTATTAGCAGATGATGGTATATCTAATACTACGCTTGCAACGATTACACCTTTAGGAAACAGTTGTAGTATTAAAGCTGGTACTAGTATTGGATATGTGAGATTATATGTTGAAAATGAAAATTGTAGTGGTGTGATTAGGATTCAGGTTGCAAGTTTATGGTAGAGTGTGGAGGTGATTATTATAGGTGGAAGATTTTCGGAATTAGGTGCAAATAAAACTGCAATATTAATGAAATTAATCAGTAATCAAGATATTGTAAAGTGTTTAGTAAATAATGAAATGGATTTCTTAGATGTTCAACTCCCAATTGATTTTGATGTTATATCATTGATTCATTCTCAAATATTTCCCTATAGATTTATTCCAACTATTGCAACAGATGCAAAAAGCTTTATAACTATGAGATTTGGATATAAACCAAATGGGAGAACATTTAAGAACGGATCAGTGTGGTTTTATATTATAAACCATAATTCTTTATTAAGAACTGCTTATGGAACACTTCGTTATGATTTTTTAGTAAATAAAATAGATGAAGAGTTTAATTCTTGCGAAGATTTAGGTTTTGATAAATTAGAATTCTATGATATGGATGAATTTATAGTGAATGAAAACTATAGTGGAATTTATATCGCTTACAAACTTCGGGAATTTCAATAATTAGGTATGTGATTTTATGAACAAATTAAGATTGTTAGCTAATCTTCCATTATATGTTGATAAAATTCCTATATACTCCCCACTTCTAAGAGAAATTGCAGAAATAGGATTTGAAAAATATGGGATTATTTTAACATGTGGAACTATTGTAAAAGATATTTTGATTGATGCTGAAAAATTAGGGATTACAAATAATTATGACGCTTTAATATTCGCTATTAATCAAAACAAAGAATCTTTCGGGACTTTTCTATATTCATTATTCTTTTTTACAAAGATAGAGTTTGGTGCAAAACTTATTGACAATGATTTGGTTTTTGTAAAAGATGATATTGTGTTAGATAGAAATAATTATGATTTATTAGTAACTAGTATTAAGTTAGCAAACAAACTTGAGGTAGAAAATACTGAAGAATTAGACGAATTTGATAGAAGAGTTATGGAAGCAGAAAAAAAACTCAAAGAGTTACAAAATAATAATAATAGTTCTGAAAAATTAACATTTGCAGATTTAATTTCTTGTGTTGCTAATTTTGATGGTAATGGATTAAATATAATTAATATTTGGGATTTAAATGTTTACCAATTTTATGAACAGTTACAGAGGGGGCAATTAAAGGAACAATATAGGTGGAACTTGAAATTATTATTAGCTGGAGCAAAACCAGATAATATAAAAACGGAATCTTATCTACAAAATATTAAGTAGAAAATAAAATTTAAGAAAGAAGGTATTATAAAATGGCAATTGGACAAAGACAAGTATGGTCAAAAGTTCTAGATTTTACCGTGCAAGATTATGTAACTAAAGACTTATTGTTTAGAGTGAATTATGCTCAAGATGCAAAATTTAACGACAACTATGAAAAACTTGAGATTCGTGGTGGTGGAGATAATGAGGTTCAGGCTACAATTTATCATACACCAACAGCACAATTTTCCGCAACTCTACCATTGATAGATGATAATGTTATGATTGCAAAAACTGGTGCAGTAAAAAGAACTGGGGTACAAACAAGTAGTTTTGATTATGTTTATACTGTTAATGCAACTACAGGGAAAGTTACTATTGATGTGACACCAAAGAGTGGATTAAAAATCTACAATATTGATGCTGACGAGAATGTTGGTGCAGAAATTGAAGCTGGAGATCCTGCGACAGCCGCAGAAGAGTATTCAATTGTAGGTGCAGAAGTTACCTTTAATACCGCTAAAAAAGGTAAAAAAGTTTTTATTATTTGTGATTACGATACTGATGCAGACGCAACTGGATTATATATTTCAACAGGTAAACTACCTGCACTAGTTAGAATTACTGCTAAAACTAAAGTTGAGGACAAAGCTGGAAATAAAGCTATTAAAATTATCGTTATTGAGAAGGCAAAATCCGACCCTTCATTTGAGTTATCCACTCAGGCTGGTCAAGCTAATACTATTCCTTTTGAATGTGAAGTATTTGGTTTCCTTAATAGTTATGGTGAAAATCAATTCTATAAAATGGTTACTGATGAAACTTTACCTTTATAATCTAGCAAATGTAGATAGGTGGTTTTAAATGAAATACATGTTGAAATATACACATCCTGCCGCACCTAAAGACAGACGCATAGTAGTTAATGATGTCTATGATTTAGAATTTTTAAAAACTATTTATACAATGGAACGTATTGAAATATTTTTTACTCCTATTGACTTTAAATTTGAAGATTTGAATTTAAAAGAGGAAGTGAAAGAATCAAGTATTGTGTTAAATAAGAGTGAAGATTTTGTGAAGAGTGATAAAGATTATAAGACACAATATAATAATTATCCATTATCAAATAAGAAGTAATAAACAATTACATATGGTTTCTTATAAATTTGCGCGAGTTTATAGGAGTAATTAAGAAGACTATGTCATCCGAAATATAGTCTTCTTTTCCATGCCTCTAATCGGAAGGAGATAATAAAATGTTAATAACAAAAGAGGTTGAAGTAGAAATAACCAATAGGAATAAGGGTCATTATAATAAAATTGGGTACAACTGTTTTTCTGGAGATATAATACATATAAAAGTAGAAGATTTATTCAAAGGTTCTAGTTTAGTAGTAGAAAGCTTATGTGATTACTGCCTAAAAGAAGGAGTAGAAACAATACTTCCAAAGCCATATCATAGATATAACAAAGAGCGTGAAAAATTCCCATCAGATACTTGCTACAAGCATAGGTATGAAAAAGAAAGCGATAAATTAAAATATAATAATGACAATGGTTTATTAACTATCACAGATAGAAGATATTATACTTTTAAAGAAAATAGGTTGAAAGGATTAAAGAATCATATAGATGAATTTGGCACAATAACAAATTTAGAGAAACTAGATAAACATTTATATGGTGAAATTCTAAGATGTAAAGAAAGTCCTACTTTATTAGCAGAAGAAATGGGATATAGTATTCTGGATATATGTGATAAACCTACCACCTCATTATTTTGATGATTGGAATAAACTAGAACCATATCTTAGTAAATTAATAAAACAAATTGACAGATTCCCAACTCAGGCAGAAATAATGAAAGAGTTAAACATAGGACAACAACATATTGGTCGTCACGGTGGAATGAATGGTATAAAAAGAAAGTTAAATTATATTGATGCAGGAGATTTAATTGATGATTCTGGATATTATAACTCTTCGTCATATGAGTATATTTTTAGTCAGTGGATTTTAAATAATTCATCAGTAAAAATAGATAGAAATGTTTTAATTTCAGATAATCCAAAAGAAGACGGTAATTATAATTGTGACTTTGTTTTATCGTTACCTGATGATACCAAACTGTGGATAGAGGTTTGGGGAGGTTATAGAAATAAAACGAAAGATAATTTTCATGATTATAATGATACTCATGATATTAAAATGAAACTATATGATAAACACCAACATAATTTAATCTCAATATATCCAGAATTTTTTGATAATAAAAAATATGAAGATATACAAATTGCATTGTATGAATTATTTAATGATAAGATTGAATGTATACATAACTGTATTGATGTTGAGAAAATAATTCCATACGCTATAATTGATGAACAGGAATTGATAAATAAAGTTATGTCCTATTCTGTAAAAGAAGGATACTTGCCAATAGGCAGAGAGGTTAAAAAAGTAAATGACAGATTAATGAAGGAGATATCTAAGAGGTTATGGTACGTATGGTAAATTTTCCGATAAGGTAGGAATACCTATGGAGTTTAAAACTAATAAATTTTGGAATGAAGATAAAATTTTAGAGTATTTTGGTTTGCTACACGAAAAATATGGAAGGTTATTGAATAGACCTGAAATACAAAATTTAAAAGACGATTGCAGTTTATGTAAAGATTTAAATAGTGTTGTTACTATCCTTCATAGATATGGAGGAGGGTTTATAAATTTAAAACTTATATATTTATCAAATAATATTATAAAAATAAACTCAAATGATATTAATTATCTTGATAAAGTCATAAACAAAAAATCACAGGGTATCAAACCAGAACACCAATATCTGGCAAAACAAATCTTAGAAAAATACAACAAACAAAAATCAGTATAAACAATTATAAACAATAGCTAAGTCTATAATTGTTTTCATTAACATCAAAATAAGGAGAGAAGCAGAAGGAATAAAAACTTCTCTTTTCTCCTTATTTTTTACTATTTCCATCCATCAACCAGTCTCTCCCACATCCATCCAAATAAATCACTGATTTTAACCTAAATACCAAACAAAACCTAAATCTAAATCCCAAAACAGAAAGGAAGTGCTTCAAACAATGGCAAATGAATCCGGCAACATGGAACAAATACTCGGAACTTCAAACCTCAACAATGAAACACGCTTCATAAAAACAGACGATAATGGAATTCTCCAAACTTCAACAATGTCTAATGGAGACACCCCTATGATTCTAGTAGATACAACTAGAACACCATCAATAGGAACAATTCTCCTTGCAAATGCAACTTACACATCTCCAATGGTTGATAGACCAGAACAAGATATCCCTGATGGTTACATGAGAATTTGGGTATTAGCAGATCAATCTGGAAATCTTTATCTAGAAGAAAGTCACAATGGAACAAACTGGACAACGACATCATCAGCAGTAGTTTCAGCAGGAGTTTCAAATATATTAGCATGGACAAAATTAAGTAGAAGATATTCTAGATGTAGATATGTAAATGGCGCTACGCCTCAAACAAGTTTTATTATGATTCATTATACTAAGGGTGTTAACATTGATCCAGTTATGATAGCAGATGGTGATGTTGCTACATTAGGGGTAAAAGCTGATACTGCTAATATTGATCCTACAGCAAGCTCTTCTATAAATGCTAATTTAAAAGGGATAATGAAATCAATTCAAGGAAATCTCATTAATAATCAAACGAATAAAGCAGTAACAGCAAGCACAAATATATTAATAGCAAATTATACAGCATTAAATTATCAACAATCTACATTAATGGTTTCTACAAGTGCTACAGGAATATTATCACTTGCTGTAGATGGTGTTCTTAGTACATTAAATAGTGGTATTGTTCTAGATATAAATAAATGGTATGCATTTGATGTTCTTTTGTTAACTGGATCAACATATAATCTTCAATTATCTGTTGATGCGACAATGCAAATTAAATGGGTTGGAGGTGCTTAATATGAAAATTTGTCCACCACAAGGGATAAATAATGTTAGTGGTAATTTAACTGGAATAATTCAAATGTTTGCTGGATTAACTGCACCTAATGGCTGGTTAATTTGTGATGGTTCTGCTGTTTCTAGAACGACTTATTCAGCATTATTCAATGTAATTGGAACCACATATGGATCAGGGAATGGAAGTAGTACATTTAATGTTCCAAATTTCAAAGGTAGGGTGCCTGTCGGATTAGACTCATCTCAAACTGAATTTGATGCGTTAAATAAAATTGGCGGAAGCAAAAATCATGTTTTAAC
>Ga0209728_1001783_pt1 | contig 12235 bp, 10 predicted proteins | sample RifGroD1_FD_183997 | JGI IMG/M metagenome (GOLD analysis project Ga0209728, IMG submission 183997) | Groundwater microbial communities from Rifle, Colorado, USA - Groundwater D1 (SPAdes) (version 2) | ecosystem: Environmental > Aquatic > Deep subsurface > Groundwater | place: Rifle, Colorado... | reverse complement strand
TAAAATCAAAACAAGCAATATATCAAAAAGAATTATCTGATACTGCTTTAGGAACATTAAGATATGAGGAATTACAGAGAGCAATAAGTGATACAACTAAAGAAATATTAGATAATCAAAAAGCATTGTATGATGCACAGGTTAAATTAGCAGATGATATTATTGAATTATATAAAGATGCATATGAGAAACAAAAAGATGTTGCAATTAAAGCAAAAGAAAAAGAAATGGAAGCAGAAGAAAAAAGACATAAAGAAGTTATAGATAATCTTGATGATGAATTAGATCAATATGAAGATTACATCAATGATAAAATAAAATTGTTAGATAAACAATCTAAAAATGAAGATTATAATGAAAATTTAAGTGATGCGCAAAAAGAAAAATTAGATTTAGAAAAACAAATAAATGCTTTATCTTTAGATAATTCTATTGAAGCAAAATATAAAAGAGAAGAATTAGAAAAACAGTTAGCAGAAAAAATAAAAGAAATACAAAATATGCAAAAAGATCATACTAGAGATTTAAGGAAAGAAAGTTTAGAAGAAGAATTGGATAATTATAAAGATAGTATTGAGGAACAAAAGAAAGCAGAAGATGAAAAATATGAGAATACAAAGAATAGATTAGATAAAGAAAAAGAAAAATTGGAAGAATATTGGAATAATATAATAAACAATGAAAGAAAATATGCCAAAATAAGAGAAGATATATTAAAGAGTAATTTTACTAATATTATAACCGAATTAACTAAATTTTATTCTACTGCAACTGAAAAATTTAAATCTTTAGGTATTAGTATTCAAAATAATTTTATTGATAAAGTAAAAGAAGCATTATCTGCAATGCAAAATTTTAATAGCGAAAATAGCGGAAATAATGATGTAGGGAATTCAAATGGCAATTCTGATAATAATGATAATAATTCTTCTGCGAATCCTTTAAGTAGTAATTCACCTATTGCAACTTTTGATCGTGATATGTATGAAAATCTTAATGGAGTAGCAATAACAAAATCTCGTTCTCTGGCATCTGCTTTAGGAGTGGATGTAAAATGGGATCAAGATAAAGAACAAGTGATAATTGGTGGGAAATATTTTACTCCTGTAAGAAATGATAATGGAACAACATATGTAGGAATAAGAAAAGTAGCAGAAGAATTAGGTCATAGAGTTGATTACAATAATGGCATAATTGATATATTTCATGAAGGTGGAGTTGCTGGAGGAATTGGCAATTCAAGAATTGCAGATTTAATAAATAATGTATTTAATAAAGGGCTAAAAAAAGATGAATTAGTATCTATTTTGCAAAAAGGAGAGCCGATATTATCAAAATTAGGAGTACAAAATTTTATTCCTACATTACAGAGTATTCTTCCTAGTATTTCTATTCCTAATCTAACTCCTATCGCAACAGGAGGAAATAGTAATACTTATAATTTAAATTTAAGAATTGATAATATAACAGGAGATAAAAAGGGTGCTGAATATGTTTATAATAAATTAGTAGATGGAATTAAAAAATTAGGTGGAAATATATAATTAGTTAATGGAGTAGATTGATTTCTACTCCATTTTTACTTTTATAAAAGGTGGTGAAAATTTTGACAGTAAAATCATGTTTGTATTTTGAATTTGATGGCATTAAATCTACGGATTATGGAATAATTAATGTTAATGTATCAACAGGAATGTTGGAAGAATCTTTTTTATCATCAAGAGAAATAAAAGAAATAGAAACTAGAAATAATGAAAAACCATATTTTCAAATGTTAAAAAGAAATCCTTTAATATTAAATTTATCATTTGCTTTTGAGGATACTTGGGATACTAATAAAATAAGACAAGTAGCAAGATGGTTAAATACAGACTATTATAAAGAGTTATATTTTCCTGAAACAGAGCAAATATTTTATTGTATTTTAATTGATGAACCATCTATTATACATAATGGACTTAAACAAGGGTATTTAAATTTAAATTTTAGATGTGATTCTCCTTATTCATATAGTCCTATATATTTATCAGAAGTATATGATACAGGAATTAGACAAATTGCAGAAACAGGCACTACAACAACAAATATAAAATTAACAAGTCATGGACTATCAACAGGTGATTATATTGTTAATTTTACTAGAAGTGATGCAAAACGTCAAATAACTGTAGTTGATATAAATAATATAACTGTAACTTCTATAACTGGACAAACATCAAATGATATTATTTATAAATATCCTTCAATTAACACATTCAATTTTCAATTTGTTAATAAAGGAGATATATTATGTTATCCTGAATTAACCATAGATAAAATAGGCAATAGTAAATTGTCTATAATAAATTTGTCAGATGGAGGCAAAGAATTTACATTTAATTCAGGAGAAAAAGCATCTGGTGTTTTAAATTTCTTAGGAACAGTTAAAGATGGTGAAAAAGTTACAATAGGTGATGATGTATATGAATTTGATACTGATAATGTTTTAAGCAATAGTATTAATATAAAAACAGATATATCAACATTTTGTGTAGCATCAAAAGGAACTTTGATATTAAGTGTTATTCCTTCAAATAATGATACTATTACAATAGATAGTATTACTTATACTTTTCAAACTACACTAACTAATTATGCTTATAATGTATTAATTGGTGCAAATACCTCTGAAACAATAGATAATTTAATATTAGCAATTACAGCAAGTACAGGTGTAGGAGTAAAATATGGTACAGGAACCATTGCTCACACTAAAGTAACTACTACAAAAGTAAATGATACTAATTTATATATTATTGCAAAAACTCCAGGTACTATAGGTAATTTAATTTCTACTACAAGTATGCTTACTGATACTAATAGTAAATTTAATAGTACAACATTAGGAACAACTACACTAGGTACTGATTGTTTATATGCTAATGCAATAGATCAATTATATACTGCTATAAATACAAGTAAAACAGAGAATATTACAATAACAAAAAATACTAATAAATTATTAGTAGAATATAATATAATTGGTGCTATAGGTAATATTATTACTCTAAATACTATTAATAATGCCTATTGGAGTACAAATACATTAACAGGTGGAATTGATGAATTACAAAATGATGAAAGCATATATATTAATTGTGAAAGACAAGAAATTATATCAGATTTAGATAATATTAATAGATATAATATTTTCAATGACAATTATTTAGAATTACCATATGGAGTTAATAATTTACGTATTGAAGGTAATTGTAAATTGCAATTACGATATCAATTCAGAACATTACAAGGATAAGGTAGGTGTTAATACTTGTTTTATGATATTGATTTAACAAAAAAACCACAGAAACCACAAATATTCTTATGTAAACCAGATATAAGTAGAACTATTTTATCTAAATTAAATGAAAGTTATAATACTGAACATTCTGTAAAATTAGGGCAAATAAATGAATTAACTTTAAATATTCCTTTATATTTAGATAAAGATCATAAATTAGAAATTAATAAGAATATTAATATAATTAAAAATAGATATTTATTGAAAATAGTTTTAGGAACTAATGTAGAATATTATATTATTAATAAAATAACTGATACTGTTGATGATAATATTGACTATAAAACTATTAATGCGTTCTCTTTGGCATATGAATTAAAAGATAAGTTATTACGACAATATAAAGTAACTTCTTATAATGTTACTCAAGTGTTAAGAGATATATTATCTAATACCATCTGGGGAATTGGGAATATTGATGTAGAATTTAATACTCAGTATAGATCCTTCGACGTAAATTCTCAGACTGTATTAGATTTTATAATTCAAGTAGCAGAAACATTTAATGCTATTATAGAATGGGATACAGAAAACAGATTAATAAATTTCGTTAAATCAGATAATATTGGTAAAGATTTAGGTTTAAAAATTTCATATAGTAAATATTTGAAAACTATGTCAAAAGAATTAAATTCAGACGAAATGGTAACAAGATTTAAAGTTTTCGGTGCAAATGATATGTCGATTCAGACTATTAATCCCACAGGGGCAAATTATTTGGAAGATTTTAGTTATTTTTTAAATCCATTTTCTAGAAATGAAGATGGTAGTGTATTAACTCATAGTGATTATATGAGCGATTCATTATGTAATTCGATATTGGATTACAATCTTTTGTTAATTACTAAAAGAGGTATATATTTTAATTTATTAAATCAATTGAATACTTTTAAAGAAAATTTAACTATTAAAGAAAAAGAATTAACTAATTTAAATGATCAATTGGCAATTATATTAGATAAAATAGACAGTGCAAATGCAAATAATCAATCTACTACACAATTAATAATTGATAAAACAAATAAAAATATTGAAATAGGTACAAAACAAAATGAAGTAAATGCAATAAATAGCACTATAACCAGTATACAGAATCAAATAAGTGAATTACAAGATAGTTTATCTATTGAAAATAATTTTACACCACAACAAATATATGAAAGAAACCAATTTATTATTGAAAAAGAATGGACAGATACTAATTATACTAATGCACAAGATTTATATAATACAGCAGTTAAAAAATTTGAGGACTTGAAGAATCCACAAACTGTAATTAGTATAGATATAGTTAATTTTCTTGAAATAATTGAAGAACAGCATAATTGGGATAAATTAAATTTAGGAGATACAATCTATATAAAGTATGATAATTTCAATATTGATGTTACTGCAAAAATTATAGAAATACAATATAATTATGAGGATGGCAATATAAATTTAACTATTGCAAATATAAAAGATTATTTAAACAATGAAAAGAAATTATTGAAAATGTTATATAATTCAGTTTCTACCAGTTCTGAGATAGATATGAACAGGTATAAGTATAATAGTGCTTATGATATAAGTAATAATCTAGCACAAGTTATAAATAATATATATAATGAAACAACACAAACAATTAATGGTGCGGTTAATGAAACTGTAACATTAGATCGTAGAGGTTTAACAATAATAGATATAAATGATTCAAATAAATTTTTACGCGGTACTCATGGTGTTATAGGTATTACTTCAGATGGAGGTAATAATTTTAAAAATGCTATAACTAGTGATGGCATTATAAAAGATAAAATAAAATGTAGCATTATTAATTTTTAATGTATTATTAATATAATTATTAGGAGTGTTTATATGATATTATCGAAATTTGTTTTTATAAAATGGAGTCCAAGTAATAAAAAACATTATATATCTAAAGGATATGTTTTTACTAAATATGGAGATGAATTTGAAGTTAAAGTAGAAGATTTGTCTAACGGTAGTCATGCAGAAATAGATGTTCTTTGTGACTATTGCAATAATAGTAAATTAAAAAGAACTTATATTGATACTTTAGTAAAAAGAAAAACAATAGAAAAAGATTGTTGCAATAATATAAACTGTATGAATGAAAAAAGACGAGAAGTAAGTTTGTTAAGATATAAAACAGTACATCCATGTTTAGCAACAGGAATTAATAGTATAACAGCTGACAATAAGAAATTAGATGATAGTTTTGTTACAGAAGAATTTAATAAATTAGGGTATATAAAATTAGATAAGTATATTAATAGTTATACTAATATAAATTATATTTGTATTAAACATTTCGAAAAAGGAATTCAAACAACTACATATCATAGATTAAGAAGTATTAATGGTTCTTGTAAATATTGTGGGTATGAATCAATAGGTATAAAGGCAAGTAAAAGACAAATTGGTAACAACAATCACAATTGGAAGGGTGGAATAACACCAATTGTGAATTATTTAAGAGATAATATTAAACAATGGAAACTTGATAGTATGGAATATTGTAATTATAAATGTATAATAACTGGTCAATCATTTAATATTATTCATCATTTATATGGTTTTAATAATATCGTAAGAGAAACATTAAATATATTAAATTTAGATATATATGTAAATGTTAATCAATATACAGAGGAAGAATTAAAATTAATAAAAGATAAATGCTTAGAATTGCATTATAAATATGGACTAGGTGTTTGTCTATGTAAAGAAATGCATGATTTATTTCATAAAAATTATGGCAATGGAAACAATAATATAGATCAATTTCTAATATTTTGTCAAAGATATTATAATAATGAATTTAAAGAGGTGATTTAAATTAGTTGTGCTATTATAATTCAAAAACATAATGAGATATACATAGGTTCTGATTCGGCAGTATCAACAATGGTTAATAAAATTATTTACAGATTAAATAAAAGTGGTAAAAAATTATTCAATATTGATAATAAAATAATATTTTGCTCAGGAAAAGTAGAATTAGCTAATAATATTATAAATAAGTATTATAATGATAAAAATAAAAGTATTGACAACTTAAAAATTATTACAGAATATTATTATAATGAATATATTAATAATAATATTATTTCAGAAAATAATTTTATTTTAGATATTTTAATTGCTACATTTGAAAATGAACAATCTATAGTATATCAAATATCTCCATATGATAACTTTGAAATTAAGAAAAATATTATTACAAATATAAATGATATTGGTATTTATGTTGCAGGTATAAAAGTACAAGAAGCATATGATATAATTTATAATAATATATTAAATAAGATAAATGTTAGCAATATTTATCAAAATGCTTTTGATAACATAAGTTTTGAAGGTATTGGTGGATATTTAGAAGTTTATAAGTTAAATAATAATAATATAGAATTATATTATAAGAATAATATTAAAGAAAAAAACAGCTTAAAATATTTAAATGATAATTTTAATACATTAGATAAAAATTATCTGATCGGTGAGCGAGTGATTGGTAAACTTTTATGTGGAATAAATTTACAAATTGATGCCTCAGATGAAGAAGGAAATAAATTTTTTACAGTAGATCAAAATGGTGTAAATATAACAAATCTAATTTTATCTTTGCTTCGTACAGATAATAAAACAAAAATATTAATGGATGCAAATAGTGGCATGAAAATACAAAAAAATACAGGAACAGAACTTACTCCTGTATGGGAAGATGTATTATATATTAATAATGATGGTGATTTAGTTACAAAAGGGAATATTGAGATTGGTGAAGATTCTTCAGTTTTTAAAGCTGACAGTAATGGAATATATTTAGGAAGTCAAAACTTCAGTGACGCACCATTTAGAGTTAATCCAATGGGACATTTAACAGCAGAAAGTGCAGATATAAAAGGTGATATAGATTGTGATTCATTAAAAATCGATAATGTTGATATTTTAGACGAAATAGAAGGTATCAAAACAATTAATGGACAATATTTGACTGATAATAGTATAAATAATGCAAAAATTATTGACTTAATTGCAGATAAAATATCTGCTGGTACTATTACAGGAAGTACAATTAAAACTGGCGAAGATGGTAGTACGAGAGTTGAATTGAAATCTAATTGGGCAGATATAGATCTATATCATGATTTACTTAGATTGCTTACTATATATGACGGAGGTACTTATACAAATATTTTTAGTCCGTCAAACAAACCTATAATTATAGGGAATAATGATTATACAGGAGTTGTATCAGCACAGGGAGATTGGGATTTCACTAGTGCTAGTGTTACAGGTATAGTTGGTGTATTTGGGTAAAGGAGATTATTGATGAATATATTTTTAAACAATGAGTTAATAAAATTAGATAGAAGTTTGGTATACATTAATAATGTTTATTATTGTACTATGTTAGATATTGCTAATTTATTAGATATTAATAAGTCTAATGATGTTTATTACAGAGATGAATCTAGTAGTATATTCATAAATAATAATAATTTAATAATGAAAATATCAGATTGTAATATAGTATTAAATGATAATATAATATACGATAATGGATATATTGTTAAAAATTATATTACTTATATTCCTATACAAGTAATTATAGAATCATATAATGGCAAATATATAGAAATTGAAAATGGGATATATATAATAATATAATATCCCATCTCTATATTTTCATATTATTCATTATTGTTATTATTGCTAAATATATCTTCTCTCAAATATAATCTGTATTGATATGTTATACTATTTGTACTATTTAATTCAATACTTGCATTATTGGGGAATATTACTGCATTATTTTGATCATCAATTTTAATATTAGGAAAGTTTATACCATATATTTCAGCACCTAATCTTAATGGAAAATATATTGAACCATTATATCTTATAGGTTTCCCTGAACTACCTTCTGGAATAGGATAATCTTTCAATACTTCATATTTTGAATTATCTTGATATACTTTTGTTTGTGTTTGAGTAATAACATCACTATTTGGTTGCGGTTGCGGTTGTGTCATTTGTATTCCTTGTTTCTCATTATTTACAGGAGAATATGCTCCACTTCCACTACCAATATTATTAACAGTTTTAGAAGTATCATTATTAACATTATTATTAACATTATTTCTACTTTCAATTATCACATTTTTATTATCAGCATCATATTTTACACTTGCTCCTAAGTTTTCACTAACAAGTCTTACTGGAACAAAAACTCTACCATTAATCATTTGTGGAGATACATCTGATTGAATTTGATTGCCATTAATTGTTAATTTAATTTGTGATAAATCAGCAAAGGCAATTGTTGATGTGAGCAAGCTACTAACTATTGCGCCCGAAATAAAATATTTAATTTTTTGTGTATTGAATCTGAACATAATATCACTCTCCTTTTTAATTTAAATTTTGTTTTATACTATTCTACCATAATATATGATATAATGCAAGTATGTATAGTATCATATTATTATATTATTAAAATAAATTTTATTTTTATAGTTAATTATTTTATTATTTATTTAATAGAATACTAAAATAAATGTATTGACTTTTGATTTTGGCTATGATAATATATCAATAGAATAAGATGTCGATTAAAAGTCTGGAGGTGAAACATTTGTTTTAGTATATTTATAGTATTTTATAGACTAGTAATATAATTAATTAGTAAATTAAAAAATTAAAATTTAAAGGAGAAATGATAGTTATGGAAAAGAAAAATGAATTAATGGTGTTTGAACAATCAGGTTTAGGTAAATTAAGTATAATTAAGATTAATGATGAGGATACTTTTAATTTGAGTGACATATGTTTTGGGTTAGGCTATACAAGAAATAATTCAATAGGTAAACCATATCTCAGAAAAGATGATATTGAAAGTAAGTGTAAAACACTTGATATTGTGGGTGTGTCACTTACTGGCACAAATTTAGAAATTACTAAAGATATAGATTTTGAAAATACATACATATCTGAAGAATCATTTTATGATTTAGCATTAGAAAGCAAAGCAAAAAATGCACGTACTTTTCGCAAATGGGTTACTTCTGAAATTTTACCATCCCTTCGTAAACGTGGAGTTTATATAATGGAACATGCAAAAGAAGAAGTAATTGATAAAGAAAAATTATTTGGCAAACGTAGAATTAAAAATACATTTGCTAATGCTGAAATTCATGAAGTTGAAAAATTATATGATGATTTTTTAGAATATGTTTCAGAAGAATACAATGCTAAAGATAAAATTAATATGCTTCAAAGTGTTTATAATGGACTAGGAGAATTGAATTTAAAATTATCTCATGATGCAGTTAAAAATGTTGGTAAATGTTATGATATTTCTTTATTACAGAATATAGTATTGAAAGATAAAGCATATTATCAAAATAAAAGAAATGGTGGTATAAAGAGTTCTAAAACTAAAACAATCAATAAACTTAATCCTCCTATTGAAGATTATATGATTTTTGATGTACATCCATTTTCTGAAAATAACATGTATGAAGCAACAACAAGTGATGATACTGGTAAACCAATTTTAGTTAGAACTGAAATATATAAAAAATGGTTAGAACAATTTCCAAAATATCAAGCAATTGATAAGACTGAATTAAATATTAGGTGGGATAAACCAATTAAAATGTTTATAAAAGTTGATTGTTTGGATAAATTTGATTCTAGCAATTTTATTAAAGCTACAAATGATATGATTATTAACAGAATATATTTGGAAGATGATTCTATAGTTAAAGATACTATAATTTCTACAAATAAGATAATTAATAATTATGATGATGGAAAAGTGTATGTATATATTCAAAATATTTAATTAAAATGATAATATAATATTAAAATACTATGCTTCCTATTATGTTGCAATATATTATTGACAAGTAAAAATGTGATTTTTATTATTGATACATATATAGTATAATATAATAGGGAGTGTGATTTTTAATGGCAGTAATAAAAAAAGAATCAATTACAATAAGAGTTACACCAAGATTTAAAGATAAATTAGAAAAAATTGCAGAACATAATAAGCGTAGTTTATCTGATTTTATAAGAGTAGAAATGGAAAAGATAGTAGAAATTGAAGAAAATGAAGGCATTTTAAAGGATTATTACAAGAAGGAAGAATAATTTAACTGTATAGGGTTATATGAAAGTAAGACAATGTTGCACAATGTCCTACTCTCCTTTATAATTATAGGTGTAAGGCAGGTCAAACATTAACTATAATTTAAAGGAGAGTGTATCTATGTTAAACTTAATTTCAAATTCTATCTCAAATCTCACAAACCTCAACCACATTAACCAATTTGTCAATCACAAGGTAGAAGTAACTACCAGAGAATCAAGAATCACATTTAATTATTATGACTTTAACTATGATATTTGTGACAATGATCTAGTTTTAATGGATGAATATGATAAAGATTGCAGAGTATACATACCCTTAAATGAAATCACCTTAGTAACTAATCTCACTGATGATTTGTATACTACAGTTGTAGATATTAAGTATAAAGATGAATTTGGTAATAAGATTTTATCAATTTGTTGTGCGGAGAGCAAACCTATTCCTGTCACATGTGATAAATGTGGATATGTATTTGGTGACGGAGATCAGATATGGTGGATCAACCAAATTGGCGAGTATGGAAGTGTGTACGATGGAGAAAATATCAGTAAAAAATTGTGTGACAGTTGTGTTGAAATTTTAATGGATGAAGAATAAAAATATGACGCAAGAGTTTTCAGGAATATAAAAGATTATTATAACAATAAAGACCTCTTTGATGAGGTCTTTTTATTTTAATCAAATAAAATAAAAACAAAAAAAGGAGGTTCTATTATGAATAGAGAAAAAACTGTCCAAGTAAATGAACAGTTAAAAATAAATTATGCAGAACGTGATACTTTTATTAATTTTCTAATTAATCTACAAGAAAGAATTGAAAAACTAGAAAAAGAAATATCAGAATTAAAAAATAATATCACAGCTCAACCAACAAAAATAATGAATACAATTGCAAATGGATTAAGAAAAATTAATCCTAAGTCTTAATTAAATTTTTAATAATATTTTCATGATATTCCCAAATAACTGAGGCAGCAATTTGCGATGCTACTCTAACTATTTCATTAAAATAATTTCTGCATCTTCTTGTTTATTTGAAGAATAATTAATTTTTCAATAGCAACTTTATTAGCAATATTCACAGCATCATCATAAGAAAATTCAATATTTTTATTATTCACAGTTATCACCTCCTTTCTATTGATATTATTCAATATAAAAGGAGGTATTCCCTTTAATAGAATATGAAAGATAATGTCGTAAAATATTAATAAATAATTAATAATATAGAAATATATAAAGAAAGGAGGTTTTTAACATTAAAATTATAAAAATTAAGACTATAAATACTTTATGTGGTGGTGGAGCAGGCGGTAAATAACACCAACAATTAACTAAATTAAAAAGCAGGTGATTTAAATAGCAAATATAACCTCTCCTTCACTACCAAATTCACCTTATTTAATTGGTAAGGGTATCCTATTTAGTGATGATACTTATCAAATGATTTTTGGATATCCTTTACCTAATTATCTCTCTAGTTTAATATCAGGAAAACCCGGCCCTTGGAATATTGTTCTTCCTACTACCCTATTTGATTTATCTACTGTAGGCGGTATAGATCATGAAGTAGTAGTAATAGTATATGAAGATACTATTAGTGAAGGAACTACAATTACATATAATTGGTACAGAGATAGAGATAATTTTAATGTTTTCAGTTGGTCTGATTATGCAAATTCTGAATATAATTCTATTGCTGCTTGGATAGGTTGGCTTAGTCA
>Ga0209728_1001782_pt1 | contig 12237 bp, 10 predicted proteins | sample RifGroD1_FD_183997 | JGI IMG/M metagenome (GOLD analysis project Ga0209728, IMG submission 183997) | Groundwater microbial communities from Rifle, Colorado, USA - Groundwater D1 (SPAdes) (version 2) | ecosystem: Environmental > Aquatic > Deep subsurface > Groundwater | place: Rifle, Colorado... | reverse complement strand
GTAGACATCGATCTGCTTTTTAGCCTTTCCGGAGCGCTTTATGTCACATCGATCATTCTTCTACTACTGACAGCAGTCATCGGAAAAAATATCCGTGGGTCTGTTCGCTGGATCGATCTAGGCTTTTTTAATCTGCAAACTTCTGAAATAGTAAAACCTCTTTTGGCAATTTTTTATTCCCAGTTTCTATCTAAGAACAACCTGAAGTCAATGAAAAGTTTTGCTTTATTCATGGTCTTGGCTATTATTCCCGTGATATTGGTGGCCAGACAACCGGATTTGGGATCTGCCCTTACCCTATTATTCCTTCCGATTGCTCTGCTTTCTATTACCGGGCACCTAAAACGATTGCTGGTTATTGGTGTGGTAGCGGCGGTGATACTCATCCCCCTTGAATCTAAATTTCTTAAACCCTACCAGAGACAGAGGATTGAGAGTTTCATTAATCCTTATAAAGACCCCAAGGGTGCTGGCTATAACGTCATCCAAGCAACTATCGCCATCGGTTCAGGTGAACTTTGGGGAAAGGGAGTCCGCTTAGGTACCCAATCCCAGCTAAATTACCTACCTGAACGCCACACGGATTTTATCTTTGCTTCATTTGCTGAGGAATTTGGCTTTCTAGGGATTGCCGTTTTGTTTTCTGCCTATTATTTCCTTTTTTCGCGCTACTTAAGGATCAGCAGCCTTTTAAGGCAAAAAAGCCATGTCTTGCTTTCTCTTTCGGTGTTTTTTGTCTTTCTATTCCAAACCGTCGTCAATATTGGCATGAATTTGGGGGTCATGCCTGTGACTGGCATTACCTTGCCGATTTTCTCTTACGGGGGCAGCTCCCTTCTGAGCTTCGCAATTTTGATCGGTTTGGAACTTAGGCTCCTTGATTTAATGACCCCTTTTGAGATATAATTGCGCCCATGACAAACAAACAGTTACATGCGGTCATTCAACTTGGCTCAAAACAGTACTTAGTCAAGGTTGGTGACAAGATAGTAAGTGAAAAAATTGAGCTCAAAGAAGGTGAAAAACTCAATGTTAAAGACGTTCTTCTTACCCATGATGGAGAGAAGACACAGGTAGGCGCCCCTTTTGTTGAAGGAGCCTCTGTAGACCTCGATTTCGAGGGTACTGATAAGGGAGTAAAAATCAGAGTCGCTAAATTCAAGGCTAAATCCCGTTATCGTAGAGTTATGGGACACAGACAATTCGAAAGCCACTTCACCGTCAAGGCCATCAATATATAAAAACAATGCGCTTCATCTTGTTCGTTGGCTCCGGCAACACACTCGCCGGTCCGGAGGTTTCCGTTCGTATTCCCGGGAGTACCCAGGTCTCCGATTTTGTATATTCATTTGAATCAGCAAATAAAGAGGAGGCTATCAATCTTGTTTCTCCCCTTGGATCGAGCCTAAAACTGGCTGAAGAACTGAAGACTTCTGATCTCAGTCCAAAAAACCTCGCTTCTCTGATTTCACAAAAAGATTTCTCGGTTACAGATATTCAGAATCTATCAGCCTCTTACGATCTCTGTGAGGAGATTAAGGGAGTACTCGGTAAGGTTCGCTTTATTGTTCCCAAAAACGAATTTGGACTTTCCCCCGTAATTAACCTCAAAAATAAGGTTGATGAGCTGTTCATCGACCGCGATGAGAAAAAGATTTACAAAACTGTCTGGGTTCACGACTTTGAGCATTGGATCAAAAAAGACCGCGAAATGCCTTTTGTAAACGCCCGTGCAGGCATGCTCCCCCCCAAAATAGCCAGAAGTATGGTCAATTTGGTTCCCGGAGAATCTCAAGGGAAGCTCTTAGTGGATCCATTTTGCGGATCAGGCAGGATTCTTGTTGAAGCTTCGGAGCTGGGTTACAAGGTTGCCGGTCTGGATACTTCTGCTTCACAAGTCTCCGGTACTCTCGAGAACCTCAAACATCTTGGAATCGACGCTGATGTCATTATCTACGATGCTACTCATCTTTCCAAGAAATTTACGGAAATTGACTGTATTGTCACAGAGCCTTTCTTGGGCAAGCCCAATCTCCGCCCAGACCAGGTCGATTATGCCGTAAAGGGTTTGGAAAAACTCTATGTTGGCTGCCTCAAAGACTGGCATAAGACCCTCAAAAAAGGAGGCTTCATCGTCATGGTTTTTCCGATCCTGACCGGTGCCCGGAAGGAATACCACACAAGCCGTATCATTGACTCCGTGAAAATATTGGGTTACAATCTGCTAGCACGCGTGATATATTCTCGCCCGGAAGCGGGCATAAAGCGTGAAATAGTTACCTTACAGAAATAATAATCAATATATGGCACACGTTAAATCAGGAGGAGCTGCTAGACAACATGCTCAACGCCCAGGAAAAAGACTTGGGGTTAAAATTTTTGGTGGTCAGGAAGTCAAAACCGGACAAATAATAGTTCGTCAGCGCGGAGCTCAATTTCATGCCGGTAGCAACACTCAGTTGGGTAGAGATTTTTCCCTTTACGCCACTGCACCCGGTGCTGTCAAATTTAAGAAAAATAAGGGCGTTAGTTACGTCGAAGTAAACGCACAATAAATGGACAACGGGCAGATCTCTCTCTTACCGATTGATCAACTTCAGCCCAATCCTCTTCAGCCAAGAGGGGTAATTACACCCGAATCTCTCTCAGAGTTAATTGATTCCATCAAAACCCACGGTATCATCCAACCGCTTGTTGTTGCCCATACCCCTGCAGGTTTCCAGATCATTGCCGGAGAGCGTCGTTGGAGAGCCTCTCGCTTAGTCGGCCTTAAAGAAGTCCCCGTACGTCTCATCGAGACCACCCCCCAGGGAATGCTCGAGATGGCTATCGTGGAGAATGTCCAGAGAACTGACCTTAACCCGGTAGATCGGGCTAATTCATTCGAACGCTTAATTCAGGAATTTCGTTTGTCCAATTCGGACATTTGTAGCAGGATAGGCAAAAGCCCTGCCTACGTAAGTAACACCCTCCGTCTCCTGGAACTTCCTGATGCTCTGAAAGACGGTTTGATTTCAGGCGTCATCACAGAAGGACACGCAAGAGCCCTGGCAGCCATCCCTGACAAGCAGGCCATGATCGAGGCTTACAAGATCATTCTTAGAGAGGGCGCCTCTGTTAGACGCGCTGAGGAACTTGCTCGCCGATTCAAAAAGAGCATGCACAAGTCCAAAGCCATAGACGGCTTTGACACAAAAACAGTCAATGAATCCATCGATAATATGGCAGATGAGCTCCAGAAATCTATCGGAGAAAATGCCCATGTCAAAATGCGCCGTTCCAGGATAGAAACAGCCATTCATATCGTTCTGAAAGGTAATCCTGAGGAGACAGAAAGTCAGATCCAAAAAATCTACGACTCCTTGGTTGGTCATGAACCTGCTCCTGAAAAGACTCCTGAAAACATTGAGCCATTGGAACCGGAGAAATCTCCGCCTATCGAGTCAGCTGAAACAGAAACTACATACACCAACCCTTTCGAGCCCATTGTTGATCAGGCTCAAAACATCGGCCAAGAATCAGTACCAACGGATCCGGATAATTTTCAAGACTACTAAACTACTCAGATCTTGTGGGATTGCTGACAACTCCCACTACTTCTGCCGGCCAATATCTAAAAAATACCCTCCCAACTATATTCTGATAGGGTACTGGCCCCCAGTCTCTACTATCAGATGAGTGATCCCTGTTATCTCCCATGGCCATTATTGTGCCAGCCGGGACTATAAATGATTCATTTTCGTGCAGAAACTGCCCGGGGCTCGTTGTATACTCCTGCGGGAGGTAAAACTCATCAAGCTTTTGACCATCGACATAAAGATGGCCATCCTTAACCATTATTGTCTGACCGGGAGTAGCAATTACTCGCTTAATGAAGTCAAAATTTTCGTTTATGGGAGCTTTGAATACGATCACATCCCCATATTTTGGTAGCCTAGTCTTGTATGTCACCTTATCGGTCAATAAATACTCCTGATCTTTGAAGGTGGGGAACATCGAGCTGCCTTTTACCTGATGTGGCTGCATGAGGAACAAATAAACAACCACAAAAACCGAGGCTGAGATTACAAAAGCCTCTATAAACTCATAGATGATTCGGATGATCTTTTTTAGGAAATACACAATTTAGTTTAGATTGTCTAGTATAATAATTCAAGCCTGGACTCGTAGCTCAGCTGGCTAGAGCGCTGCATTCACATTGCAGAGGTCGAAGGTTCAAGTCCTTCCGGGTCCACAATACCCCATAATTTGATTTTTCGCTTTTTCCTGAAGTATAATCTCCTAAATTAACCTGAGGACCTCTACCTCGTACATTTACAGGAGTAAAAAATATGAGAAACATTCTTCGCTTACTCACCTGGCCGGTGATTGTTGGTTATCGCAGTCTCGAAGATGTAGGTGACTTTATACCATTTGGGGTTGGTCTGTTCCTTACCTTCATTATAGTGGGTGGGGCAATCTCCCAGTCAGTTGTCTTTTCATCGTATTTCCTATTAATCGCACTTCTTGCATATCTTATCTGCGCCCCGCTTTTTTATCGCACAGGTAAATCGGAAAATAGTTGGGAGTTCCCTTACTCTATGATATGCAACGCTGCAGCGGGAATCATTTGGATGATTCTTTTATCTGCCCTCTTTTTCTATTGGCCAGTACTAATCACCTTGATATTTTAGCTTTGCTAAGCTCCAAACCAGTGGTAACCCCACTGGTTTTTTATATATTGTCGAGTGTCGTATATAGAAGATATTCCACACTCATGAGAAGATCTGCTCGCAAATCAAATTCTTTTGTATCTAGGGAACTAATATTAGCCATTTTCTTGGAAGCAAACTCATATATCATCCCCGTTAGTAAATTGTTTCCTTTTGCTAGTCTCGTGTTTACCAATTGGGAAAGATTTTTTGTCCTTTTTATGTAAGCAGCCACGGACGATTCCTTGTTTTTCCCTTGCCCCTTAAGCAAAACACGTGCCAAGTAATCATTTGTATTCCAGACAGCATTTACCGCCAGTAAATAGTCTGGGTTATTTTTCTTGACCGCTTTCTTATACTCCTGTCTGAGAACCGTCCTCAAAAGTCTTATATATTTGAGTCTTAAATTTTTCGCAATATTTTTGTCCCTTGCTTTAGTAAAATAACCTCCTCTATCCCAGCTCGGAGAAAACAATCCTAACTCGCTGGCAGCCGCATTAAGGTAATGATTCTCTGTATCTTCATCTGGAATAATATCTGTCGAATCGTTTCTACCTTCAATGATGTATCCATCGATTTGATTCGATGCTTCTAAGTTTCCCTTCAGAACACTCCAATCCTCCTCTTCGTACACAAGGCCAACGTGCAGATCATATTTTCCAAAACCATCCTCGATTACCTTGGCAGATATCTTCTGTCCCCCATACCCTGGGAGCAAAAACAATTTTTGGGTTGGAAAATACAATCCAAAATTTTCGTTACAAGTTTCACCTGACTCATCGCATACTAGCAGTCTTCCCGGAGATCTCAATATTACGGCCAGAAAATTATCCCTCTTGTCTGGCTCCACAACCTCTGCCTTAGACCTATCTAATCCAAACTCCTCAAGAATACTCTCAATGCTATTTTCCTCATATGCTAAACCAATATGACTTTTATTTATCTCCAAAGTGGAACTAAAAGGTCCTGCAGCACTCGTCTTTAAAACAGTTCCATCTCCATCAGCAAAAATAAAGGGATTATTTGCCAGAGGTTTGCCATCTTCCCAGCGATCAAGCAGTTTGTCCAACCCCGTCCGTTGGGTCACATTTAGGGCGCTCCTTGTTTGAATCCCAATTCCCATAAAAGTCTTCATTACCGAATCTGCTCCATTAAGGATGTTATTTAACTCGGCGAGATATTCGTTCTTCTGTGACAGTTGACTCAAAGGTTTTTTCAGGCCATTGGAGACGAGGAACTCATATACTGGCAACAAATCCTTTATTCCAGGTGCCTGAGATCTTAGAGCTTTTACTCTTGACTCTCCTGGTTTTCGATTCAGGTGAACTGCCAGCTCAAGAGCGGCTTTTTCCCACCAAACATCCCCCCAGAGAGCCGCTCCTTCCCAAACTGGATATGCATCTAGGACTCCTTGGTGAGGAGATCCGAGAGTAACGATCTTTTCAACGTTATCCAATCCATATTTCTGAACATAAGAACGAGCCACTAATCCCCCCATACTATGACCTACTAAATATATTTTTTCTCCTGTATTTAAATTCATCGCATCAATATAATCTTGCAGATCGTCAGCCAGATTATCAATTGATTTTCTCCAATCATATCCGAAAATATATAAGTCCTTATCGCGCACATATCCGTTATTTTCGATTGACTTAATTAGGCTATCGTAAAGATCAACAAACTCCGGCACTTCCCAATCACTATCAGTGCTACCATCCATAATTGCATCTAAATTCCACGATGACCCGAGGCCTGGAATTAGAACCATTTTAAATTTCTGTACTATGCTGTCTTCTTCACTAGAGACGTGGATGTAGTCAAGTTCGTGGATAGGCCAAGCTGTGTTCGTGATGGTTCTGTGAGGACTTCCAAAATAAATATATTTGACTTTTAGGTCAGAATGACTAGACTCAAAAAATAATACATTGTCGATATATACGGTATAGACACCTTCTAAGTAGTTAAATTTAATAACATGCCATTGAGAGTCCTGAGTTGGACTTACTTGTTGTCTGTATTCATCATGGACGCATGTCACTTCGGCTGAAGGACAAGGGCGAGATACGATGCTATACCCCCCAGTCCCATTTGGCCAAATGACAAAAATAAAGTCATCCCAGGACATTTCCCTTGAGTAAGGCTCAAGTTGTTTGTCAGATAAAATTAAACCCGAGCCAAATCCAGGTCCTGTCATACGATATCTAAACTCTATATAAAAATTATCTAGCAAGCCAAGATCTTTTTTTAATTGGAGGAAAGGAATCTCGTGGTCAATAGGAGAAGATAGCCTCAATAGACCTTCGTTAGAGCTATTGTGGATTATTTCAACCTCATTTTGCATATCCGAGATTATCCAATCAAAGTCGTTTATTGAGTTAAAATCGTCTCGAAAAAATACTGAGGAGCTCGCATAAGTTGGCAAACTTGAATAGAATATAAATATTACGAAACAAAGTACTGTGACAGCACCCCTTAGAAAAACCATATCGTATATATAATATCGGAGATAATTATCTAAATGTCAACAGAAAAAGAGCTAATCACAGCGATAATTGTCACTTACAATTCATCAAAATTCATAGAGAAATGCATTAAGAGTCTCGTAGAATTTTGGCCATCGGGTTATTATCGGAAAATCATCGTTGTAGACAATAAGTCAGGAGATAGTACAAAAAAGGTTGTGGGCAAATATCGAAACAAAAATATAGATCTGTTAGTGCAACATTCAAACCTTGGCTTCTCAAAGGCTGTTAACGTCGGAATACACGCCTCTCTCCAAAGCCATTACTTCTTACTGATCAACCCAGACACTGTAATCAGGAGGAACGCTCTCCTTAATATGGTTCAAGAGACCAAAAAGCGCAGGGCAGGAATAGCAGGGGGGAAGACGGTAGGATTTAATGGTCAGAAGCAAGGAGACCATTTTCGGAAAATAAATTTATCGGTAGGAATATTCGATTTTACAAATTTACGTAAATTGTACCCCAATGATTACTGGCATAAATATTTTTATTATGAGGATGTGCCTGCCTCAAAAAACACCGTGGACGTAGATGGAGTGACTGGCGGTTTTATGCTTATCACAGGTAAGACAGTTAATAAGATTGGCTATCTAGATGAAAAATATTTCATGTATCTTGAAGACATGGATTATTGTCTCAGGGCAAAGAAAGCAGGAATGCAAGTAATATATGTACCGTCAGCTACTGCTAGACACTTTGGTGGCGGGAGCAGTAATAATAGAAGTAGAAGCAATTCTGATGCGTGGACACGTTCAAGGAGTTATTATTTTTTGAAATATTTCAACATTATCGAAAATTTTCTTATGCAACCGCTTTTTTATATAGATTCAATATTCATTAAATTAAGAAGTTTCTCAAAATCATGAAAATTTTAATCGTCAGAGGCGCCTTTCTTAACCCGTATGAACTCCAAAATTATTCTCCGCTAAAAGAGGAGTTTAGCCTTCAGGCTATTTCCTCAAAACATACAATTTCAGACAAGATTGACTTTCCACTAAAAAAGCTTTGGTCCCTAACTGACTTGCCAAATTTTCCATTAAAATTCCCAATTCTAAATAGGCTTTTCACAGATGCACATAAATTATTTGGTTTAGAAAAAGTCATTGCCGGTAGCGATGTGGTACATGTCGCTGAAACATACTATGGATATACGCACCAGTCAATCGTGGCCAAGAGAAGGGGATTAATTAAAAAAATAGTTAGCACTGTCTGGGAGACTATTCCTCATAACAACGAAGGAATCCGGGGAAGAAAGCAATATAAACAATATGCCTACGAGAACATCGATATGTTTTTAGCTGTAACCAATAAAGCAAGGGAGGCTCTGATCAAGGAGGGGGTTAGTGACCACAAGATTGAAGTTCTTAAGCTTGGCATCGATATCCAGAAATTCAAGCCGAAAATAAAAAGAGATAAAGGTGGTATTCACATACTCTGCGTAGCTAGACTCGTACCGGAAAAAGGTGTAATGGATCTCCTAGAAGCTTTCTTGGAGATATACAAGACAAATAAAAAGGTATGGCTAACCTTTATTGGGGATGGCCCTCTGAAACAAGATCTGAAAGGCTACAGAAATGTCACGGTCAGAAAAGTTCCTTACAGTAAAATTCACAACGAATATCAGCAGGCAGATATTTTTTGTCTTCCTAGTCGTAAAACAAAAACCTGGGAAGAACAATACGGCATGTCTCTGATTGAAGCGATGGCAACTGGACTTCCCGTCGTCACATCCGATGCTGGAGGAATTCCTGAGGTTTGCGGTTCCTGTGCTCTATATATCAAGCCGGGGAATGTCATCACTCTGAAAAAGAACCTGGATTACCTGATTGGTAATAAAAGTATCCGGAAAAGTATGGGTAAGGCGGCTCGCCTATTGGCGGAAAAAGATTACGATCGAATGAAGGTCGCGAAGCGTCTTGGAGAGATTTACTGGAGCCTAGCGAGCAGATAGGGGAGCTGGAACGACAATCCTGTCCTTGAAGTAATGGTAGACGATTCTCAAAATATTTATTGGGTGCTTAACCAAATCAATAATGTGCCTTTTCTTTTGTTCGGCCTTAAACATCAGGATCAACCTGTAAAGTTCCTCTCTTGACATAGTTTCGGAAAGGATGATTGCGTCCTGATGATTCTCTAAAAATTCCACATTTAGACTGCTCCAATCCATATTTTCATCAACCATTCCTCTCTCTCTGGCGTATTCCCATATTGGTGTCCCCGGGAGTGGGGTTAAGACATACACTCCGAAACCACGCAACCTACTGTCTTTAATAAATTTAAATGTTTGGAGAATTTCCTCACGTGTCTCACTTGGGGATCCGATGATAAAAGACGCACTAGGCTCTATTCCATATTTCTTGAAGATCTTGATTGCCTTCATATGATTCTTAATATTTATGTTATGACCTTTGAGGTAATCAAGTATTCTGGGAGTTCCCGACTCTAACCCCATGGAGACTCCTTTAACATTTAACTTTTTGAGCAATCTAGCCATACTGTCATCAATCAAGTTTGATCTTACGGCACAGCTAAAGGTTAATTTACCCAAAAGTTTTTCTTTCCTCAAAAGTCGTACAATCTCTTTAATTCTGTCCTTGCTTACAATAAATAAATCGTCCCAAAAATCTATCTCTCTAACTCCGTAAGTCTCGTAGAGATATTTGATTTCATCGACAACATATTTTGCCGAAAAAAATCTTGTACTATTCCAAAATCTCGATGAAGCACAAAAGACACAGCGGTATGGACAACCTCGAGAAGAAAAAACGTGAGTACATTTTTCAATTTTCATTAAATCTCTTGCCGGTTTAGGAATAGAGTCCATTTCAGTGATTGGTGGCCTTTTTTCCGTTTGGACAATTTTTCCGTTGGACCAAAAAGCAAGTCCCTTAAGATTCATTAAGTCTTTCTTAACAAATTTTTTCTTCTTTAGGTAAACAGAGAATAATTCTTTAATGGCCACTTCACCTTCACCGATCACGGCTACATCCATATCCCTCGTTAGTGTTTTTGGCAAGACGGATATATGCGTACCTCCAACCAACACTGGTAACTTATACTTCTTGGCGATCCTCGCATACTTGATTGCAAAGTTAAAATTCTGGGATACTGAGGTTATTCCAACAACATCAGGTTTAAAACTTTTGATTGCCTCCCTGATATCTCTATCAATGATCTTGTATTCAAACGCATCTTGTCCAAATTCGTCTCTTAAAGAACTGACTAAATAACCCAAACTTAGCGGCGGCAGGGAAGTTTGAAGAGATTTCGTGACATCAATAGCGTTAATAAGCAGCAGTCTAACGGTCATAACATCCAATTCTACATCAGGTAGGTAACTGGTTTATAATTAATTTTGAAAATAGCCTTGAAATAGGCTCGAAAAATATGTCTATCAAACACAGCCTAATCAAGAACACAGGGATTAACCTAGCCGGATACTTATATTTGCTCACCGCAAGTTTCTTTTCTGTTTCGGTCCTTCTCAGTAACTTGGGTCGTGACGTGTTTGGAGTCTATATCTTTTTAGCCTCATTTATCCCGCTTTCGGCAGTTTTTGATTTTGGCATTTCAAATGCCGTAGTCAGAAAGTTATCCCTCCCGAACGAAAAACACGAAGATAAGGTCAAAACATGGAAAACATCGTTTGCGATTTTCTTCTTTTTGTCACTCATTCTCCTCCTGGTAGTTTTTGGTCTTCTCCAATATCTAACGGGAACCATGCCTCTTTTTAAGTATGTGCAGAGCAGTGTCTTGGGCTGGTCAGTTCTGTTGTTGTCATTCATTGTTTTTGTCAACCATATGAATACGCATTTCCTCAGTTTGCCTCAATCACAGCAAAGGTTTGATATCTTTAACTCCAAAACAATGCTTGTCGGCACAGCCAACACCTTAGTGTCGGCACTAGTTTCCAGTATATATCCCAACATAGCCCTGCTTTTTACTGTCCAGTTGATATTTCATTTACTCACTCTTTTCTTTATGATCTGGTATTCTAAAAAATATTTTTCTGGCTCGGATTTCAACCCGTCATATGATAAACCTGTTGGTAAGGAGCTATTCTCATTCGGGCTTAAAAATTTCATTGCTACTCTGGCCGGACAAGCTGAAGCCCAGTTCAGCAACTTCATTCTTGGGGCAATGGTTTCTGCAAGGGCAATAACCTCTTTTAGCATTCCGCAAAATATTGTTGCCAAAGGCGCTGGGGTAATTTCCCAGTTTGCGCAAGTATTTTTCCCTCTAAGTACTTCATTGCTGGAAAAAGACCGTATTAAAAAATTAAAGTCTTTAGTTTTGGGCGTCGAATGTCTAACGCTTGTGGGAGGCATCCTGGCAGTAATCCTCACGTTTACTGTCGGAGACCAATTCCTTAGCTGGTGGCTTAAAGATCCTATTGTTGTTAAAACAGCCTTCCCGGTTCTGCAAATTCTCAGTTTCTATTTCCTTCTCGTCTCACTCACTCCTGTCCCAACGGCATTGGTACAGGGGCTAAACAAGCCCTTGATTCCCTCCTTTTTCGGTGCCCTCACCGTTACCTTAGAAATCATCTCTGCCCTGATCTTAGTCCCATCACTAGGGGCTATCGGCATGGCATATTCGTTTCTTTTTAGCGTTAGCATCACCGTCCCCCTCTTTTTAATCGTCACAGGAGTTTTGCTTCAGAGGGAAATAAAAAAATTGACTCAGTTAACAGATACTATCCCTTACGTTTCACCGGTTTTGCCACAACAATGAATTGGTGAGAAAATAACCCGGGAAATACTTTTGTTATCTCGTACTGCCATGAATAAGGAAGTCTGTCGGTGATTTTATATAAAAGGGGAACCTTACACATCCCGTTAGTCGGGATAATATCCAAGACTCGATAGCCAACCCTCTTTATTAATGACCTCAAACCATCTTGAGTGTAAAAATGAACGTGGGTCTTATCCATTATCCCCGTCGATGTATATTCGAAAAGCCCTCTAAAAAGCATCCACCTTATCGAAGCATGAGCTATGTTTGGTGTCGACACAATTATT
>Ga0209728_1001773_pt1 | contig 12298 bp, 17 predicted proteins | sample RifGroD1_FD_183997 | JGI IMG/M metagenome (GOLD analysis project Ga0209728, IMG submission 183997) | Groundwater microbial communities from Rifle, Colorado, USA - Groundwater D1 (SPAdes) (version 2) | ecosystem: Environmental > Aquatic > Deep subsurface > Groundwater | place: Rifle, Colorado... | reverse complement strand
GCTATAAGCTTTGACTATGACAAACTGAAAATAGCATGGGCCGGATATGATGCAAACCCTGAAAGGTGCATGAATAAAGGGTTTGTTGAATTATCTGAATGTGACTGAATGGAATTGTGTAACATTGGATGTTTATGGATATAATTGAAGGTTATTAATTGACCTTATTTAAGACGTTTAAATCATCTTACCCTTATATTATGTTTCGTAACAAATTCTAAACGCTTAAATGGTCAATTATGAGCTAATAAATTAATATCATAATACTTTCTATATTTTGTGTCGGGCTTGCTACTATCATGATATCACACAGTATTGTTTTATGCTTATATCATACTATTTTACTAGACATTCAAATGCGACTAAATTTATCGGATTATATAACATTGGCTGACTCTGTGAAGTATTACTTCAACACTTTACTACACTAAAGTACATATGAGTATCCATTCATATATTAATTATCTTTATTACTTAAATACTTTAACGCTTTACCTAACTAAAGGATTCACAAATCATACACAATTCATAAATTACTCTATTACTTCACCACACTAAAGGATTGTACAAAATATAAAATACAAACAATTATAAATGATAGTAACCACTAACATCAAACTTATCCTTGCAATCCATTCAAATATCTATATAATAATAAATATAAAACATGTTCAAATTTGAAAGGGGATACATACAATGCAAAAACCTAAAACTTACTTTTCCAGAAACGTCAGAGACGGTCAATTAACAGTCTACTCTTGGGACAGAGAAAACTTTCAAGTGGACATTATTTACTCCGACAATACCTGTAATTGCATAAAACAATTTACGGATCTAAACATGGCAATAGAATATGTTAGAAACTACTAAGAAGCTGAATAGGCTTCTTTTTTCTTTATCCCTTATAATTTTACTACCATTCAATCCAAACGCCTTAAACGCTAACCTACAACCTCTAAACACTATATAAATACTATTTCTAATACTCATAAGCTCACAATCCCGCTACACTCACACAACACAAACAAACCTAAAATAATTGTTGACATGCATATTGTTAAATGATATACTTAGAAGTACACTAATTATATTCTATTTCTATTCTATTATTAATTAGTGATACTCACAAAGAAAGGAGTTGAAAGGCCATTAAGTACTTTGCATTTGTCCGGCTTATACATAGACTTACTTATAATCCATGATCGGGAACCACTAAACAATAAAAATATAAAATAAAGGGAGAATGAAACAAATGAATATTGATAAATTAAGCGTTGGATTAATAATTAAAAACTACAAAGAACTATGTACTTTATTAGATATTAAAGTAATGACTTCTACAAACTCAAAGAAAGCACAATTCAAAGAACTTGAAAGATATTGCATATATACTAAACAAGGTCAAAAGATAACCATTGTTGAAATATTCCAAACTCCTTTAGATAAAGAAGATTTAAGGCAGGAAGGAAATAATACTAAATATGTTGAACATGTAAAGGAATTATTACTTCATAAACTTTCAGAAACTGAAGGTTATAAATATACATTAACTAAAGATAGATTATTAAATTTATTGGGCATGGTCAACCCTTCATACTTAGAAAAAGGAAAGTTTAAAAAGATGATAGAAAAGAAGGATGAAAGAATTAAAAATTTTGATATTAATCACTTCTATTTAAGAGCCAATGACAAACTAACAAAAATTCTATTTAGTTCTCTAAATAGTTTAAAAAATAGATTTTTAATTAATTATAGGGAAATAGATATAGTTGTTAGATTAGATATAAACGGAATAGAACATCATACAGAAGCCACTGAAGCAGAAACATTGTTAATCATGAACGCAAAATATAATACTTTGGTTGATATGGGACTTAATTCATTAATGCAAGTTATCTTTAAATTTAAAACCGATGAATTCTATAGAGGGGTAAATAAGTTGTTGAATATTGATAAAATAGAGTATTCCTATAAACAAATAGAACTAATATATAATAAAGATAATGTTATAAATGAATTATCTTTATTAGAATTAAAGAAACATAAAAAAGATTTAAATGATAAAGTAATTGATACTATCAATGTTAATGCTAAAAATACCTATGATAAAAATATTAAAGAATATGGAGTTAAACTTGATGAATTCTTATACAGTGATCATATATTAGGCAAACAATACGAATCTAGATTTAAAATGTTTAAGCACAAAGACGATTATACAGATATACAATTAGAATTAGCCGAATGGTTGATAAGAATAGACTAGCATGAAGTAAAAATAAAAACGACCAATTAGAATGTGTAACTATAATATAGCATGTTGCACATTCTAACGTACCTTATATTATACTTTCTTAATGGTCGTTTTTTTTAATAATTAGACTAAGGAGACCGAGACGGTCAAAGCGTTGACCTACTCATAATTTTTCGCAAGTATGCTCAAAATTCTGGATTTACTCTCTAATTAAGTTCTTTTCTAATTAAATGAAACAAAAATAAAATATCTGTACAATACTAAAACTTTCTGCTATACTCTAAATATCAACTAAATACATAAAAAGAAAGAAGGTATTCCCAAATGAAAAAATTAACTTCCCTCTTATCAATCCTAACTATTTCCTTATCCCTCTTAATCTCTCCTATTGCCAATGCTTGCAATCAAAACAACTATACTTACTCTAAAATCTTTTATGTTCAATCCTCAAATTATGACCAACATTCCAACCTCTACATTTCTTCAATCCTAGATGAAAACGGAGACCTTTGGGTAATAGAATCATTTAACGATATTTCCGGTCAATGGCTTGATGCTACAATAAATCAATCCTATGAGATTACAGATTATAAAATCATGCATTAATATTTAAACAATCTTAAAATAAAATTTGTAAATCTCTTAAACCTATGATAAAATAAATCATAGGTTTTTTTATTGTCTAAATATTAAGGAGGTTGAATACATATGGAACAAACAACAAAAATTAAACCAACGTGCGGAAGTTGTAAAAATCAAGTGGCAATTATTAACCCAGAATGGGCAGCAGCAAATAAATATATAACGTGTCCTAATGTCCCATGGAGAGAAGACATTAAAAAGAACTCACAAGGATGCAAAGGAAAACACTGGGAACAAAAAGAAGGTAAATAAAACCTTCTTTTTTCTTTTATTAAAATGCCCAATTTATGGGATTGAATAGAGAAATAATATATTGACAATGGATACTATTTTTAGTATTATAATGGGTAATTACATAATAAATTTTAAGGAGTTGACTTGCTATATGTTAACATTTAAAAAAGTTCAAGCGGAATTTATGAAAGTTTATCCAGAAGGATTACAATGGCTCAAGTGTATACAAAATATGGTTATGGAATGGAGGTAAAATAATTATGATAACCGCAACAATTCAAAAGGATTACACTGAATTAAAATTCTTTTCCGCTCAAATGAAACAAATGGTAGTTACTGAGTATAGTGAACGCTTCAAAGGTTATTTAGTATCTGAAGAAGGTATGCCAGAAAATTACCGTGGCATTATGCAAGCTGAAGAAATAGAATTCTATTTATCTAAACAAACTGAATGGATAGAATCACATAAAAATTCTTTAGAACGTGAACGCCAGGAGAAGGAAAGACAAGAGCAGGAAGAATATAAATATAATAATACTTATGGATATACCGAGAGTATAAAATTAACTCCTATGGCAAAAGGTAAACTACTAAAAACATTGAATAAATCATTTAATTATTTTGAAAATGGAATTTTTAAATATTCAATGGCGCGAAAAGATTTTATTAAATTAATGCTTGAACAGGAAAATAGACTTGAGCATAAAACAAATGTTAGATACTACACTAAAAATTCAGAACTAAAAATTAAGGCCAACGAATATAGGTTAACCTCTCCTGATAATACATACTATGAAATAACTAAAACTGAGTACGAATACGGAAAATACTTAGAGACTTTATAGTCTCTTTTCTTTTTTGTTGACATAGTGTATAAACAAGTGTAATATAATAAAAAAGAAATAAAACTTATGGAGGTTGAATAAATTGAAAAAAGCAATCACTCAAAAAGTTAAAAGTGAACTGAAATCTATCTTAGATAAATATGGATACTGGAGCGAAGAACTTAGAAAATACATAGAGCAATTTGAATATATCTCAGCTAAGAAATTACATTCAATGGCTCAAGCTTATGATAAATATGGTTACGGATTATAAGACTCGAAAGAGTCTTTTTTCTTTGCCCAATATTCAGCCAGCATAATTTCCCTCCCATCAAATTACCCTTTGATCGTACGAAAGTTAAAAATAATTTTATAAATAGTATTGACATAATTACAAAAATAATGGTAAAATGGAGCGAACGCTATTTTTAATTATAATTTATTTTGTGTAAAGGTAAAAATAATATTGACATTAATCCATATATCTATATACTATAGATATAAATAATTTATTGGAGGTTGTTTATTTATGAGAAAGTTTGACATTGTAAAAATTCAAGGCGTAGGCGTTGGTAAAGTGGAAAGTATTTGGGACAACAAAGATGTGCAAATTAATATTTGTGATAAATTTTACTACAGGGATTTATCCACAGATACAGACATTGAACCAGCAACGGAAAAAGAATACATAGAATTCATTAAATTTATGGTGAAAGAGCTTACTGCTAAATCTAAAAATAAAAGGAGTGAAGCAGTGCAATATAATAAGGAGGTTGGAGGAGAGGCCACAAAGAGAAAAGGGAAAGTCAGTGTAATAAATGGGAATTATGCTTTTGGTCTTTGTGAAAATTCTATATCTGGACACCATAGAGAATTGTTGTCCGATGCTAAGAAAGCGAAAGAACTAAAAGACAAATTAAAAAAGGAAATTGAATATTATAAACAAAGAGATAAATTGATAAAAAGTATGGGAGCCTAAATAGCTCTTTTTCTTTTCCCATTCCACGCCAACAACAATTCCCTCCTTTACAATTGCCCTTATAAGGCCACAAACTCCATTCCCTAATACAATTCCATACCTAACACTTACAAACGTCTTAAATGCCTATTCTAGTTTGTCTCCTTGTGTTTCTGGTTGTTATGGTATGATTCTAGGGTATAAGATCGCGCCAACAATATTAAAATAAATTTATTTATAAATTGCGCTTGTAGGGTATTGCATTATTCTCAAAATAGTATAAAATATGGTACATAGAGAAGCACACGAACACAGAGCAGACATAAAGCCTCTTACCACTGGCACAAGTCAAATTTTACACAATGCAAAAATAATTCTTGACAAAGTAGAGACTTTCAATTAAAATTAGCTCAAGAACAAAAATACATAAAGGAGTGGTAAAGGCTCGATGGTCGCTCTTTGAAAACTAAATATTGGTGCATAATAAAAGCCTAATGACTTTTAGCAGAGCATCTCTTGTGAATAGAGGTTGTTGAAGACTCTGCCAACGTATGAAGACACATAGGCACGAATAAAAGCATAAAAACTCTTTTTATCCCTTTATTGCTTAACTTGTTCTTACTTCTATTCTCCTTTATAATTAAATTTAAAGGAGTGTGTTTTATTATGAGTCAACCGCAAGCTTATTCCCCTGAGTACGGTTATAAATATCAGATTTTAGTTATGTGTCCTGGTGAAAGGTCTTATGAACATTGCGACTATGCAAAGGACAAAGTTGAAAAAGAATATCTTTTAGGTGAATACAGAATGGCGTATGGTGCAGGTCATACTTTTAAATCTATCTTATTACCTGAAAAATATTGGAAAGAATCATAAAATTCTATAACAAACCAAATAGGAGAATAGAAGCAAGAACAAGAAAAGCAAAATTAAAAGGGAAATGAAAAAGACATTTGAACGTAATTATTAGTTGTAATTGCACGTTAAAAGTAAATATAATTTAACGTGTGACTGGGAATTAATAATTAAGGAGTGAAGTTAAATGGCTAAAGAAATGTTAACCAAAACTTTTGGAATTGTTGGTCTGGTAGCTCAATTAAAATCAGGTCAAATCAATCGTGACGCTGAAATGCAAAGATCCTATGTATGGGGTAACAAGGAACAGACTGAACTTCTTGACAGTGTTTTTCAATCAGCTACCACTTATATTCCTCCAATCATTGGCGCGGAATCAGAGGAGACGATGGAAATAAAAGGCAAACTGGAAAACAGGATTGAACTCCTTGATGGAAAGCAACGCTCAACTACACTTGAAAAATTCCTTAATGATGAAATCAAACTAGGTTATAACATTCGACCTGTAGTTATTGAACAGGAAGACGGAACGGAAACAACATACATAATTGCAGGTAAAAAATGGAGTGAATTACCCGAAGAAGTGAAATTGCTTTTCAAAGCTTGTAAAATTCAAATGGTGTACTTTAAGGGAATGACTCCAGAAGAAAGAGACCTTCAATTCATCAAACTTCAAGGAGGAAAGAAACTAACCAATGCCGAAATAAACAAGGTTAGAATAGGTCATAGTGTACGCGAATTCATCTATAAGCAATTAGCAACGGATCTTTGGACTAAACATGTTGCAATCTCTTCAAATAGAGAGGTTAAATTTGAGACTATGCAACAGGTACTAATGGTAATTGATGGTGCATATGATCTTTCCGGCAAGTCGCTTCAAGCATTTTCAGAGGATTCTAGTATAATAACAGAGGAGACCTTGGAGAATGTAGAATTTGCGACTGAATACCTTAACGAAGTCGTAAAACTTATCAAAAAATCCTCATTGCCTAAAGAACTTCAGACACTTGAAGAGTCTGAAGCGATTGCAAAACTTGAACCCAAAGACCTTAAAAAGTATCTAAAGGCCATCGATTATCTGAAGAAGGTAAACGTCCCAATTATCTATAACACGGCTATAAAGGCCATTGAAGCGAATGTGAGAGCAGAACAGTTCGCAGGGTTCATTGCAAAATTCTTTGAAAATGTTTCACCAAAGTATAAGAGGTTAACCGAATCGGGAAGTTCAGATCCAATTAACGTAAAGGGAAGAGTTGAATTGTTGAACGAGGCTCTTGTAAACGAGTTTAAAGTTGTTAAAAATGTTGCATAATCTTTAAAAATTGGTTGTAAGTATACGCAAATTCTAAGTTTGTTATAGAATTTAGAATTTGCGTATAGGATCGAATCAATTATTAAGGAGTGTTGAAAATGAGTAATGCTTTAAATGCTATCACTGATATCCAGTCAGCTATTGAAGATGTCAAATTTGTAGAATTGACCAGTGAACAACTTTCAAAAATGAATAAGGAGTACAATACCTATTTTGGAAGAATGGAGTTTGCCGATACTGACAGTTATATTATGTTCCTAATGCCAAAAAGCTCTTTCGGCAAGTTTGAATATTATTGCGGCATGGAATACGAAAAGGACGAAATTGAGTTCAAACTAGAAACTACTGATAGCGTATTAGTGGTTTATGGGTCTGGTTGTGAAAGAGCTTGCGAAATTGTTTATAGGATCACTGGTAAACAAGTGGGAGACTATGAGGAGGAAAAAGACGAAGACGAAGAATAATCATTATTGAAAGGACTGGTGTAATTATGTATAGTGGAATTCAGGAGCGTATTAACAAGATTAAGAAATTATCTGACCACGAGAAGGAAGAACTTAAAACGTCCATATATTATCATCATGATACCTGCCGGAAATACTTAAACGAAAATGAAGTATCAATTGTAATCAGAAACGCCTTAGAAGATAGAATGATCATGCTCAGTAAAGCATTGGATAAACTTAAATAATCCCAGAAAATCATGTTTTTAAGGGGGTTTTAAAAAAGGAATCATACTAAATTGTAAAATAATTATTTTGGGAATTAGCCTTAATTCCCTTCTAAATTCATACAAAAAGTGATATGATACATATTATAAAGGTATGAGTTTAGAAGGCAATTGTGGAAAAACTTATAACAGTTGACCTATAACAAATGAAGGAGTGAAGTTAAAATGTTTGAACCTATTAAAACTGTTTTAATTCTTAATAAAAAATCCCACGATATTAACGGAAATCCTACTTTTAACTGTGACATTGAAGTCAATGGAGAACTTCAAAACGAAGCATTTGCAGAATTGACCGCACAAGGTAAGTCATTAAAAAATGGAACATTAAACATCAAAGATTATCAATTTAGGATCGAAGAGGAAGTAAAGAGATTAGCCGGAGAGAAATTTGGTGCGGTAGAATTTGAAGTAGTTGAAGATTATCATAAATAAACTGTCATTATTTCGGCCTCTAGGCGATAACATAGAACACTATTACAATGCTATTGCCTAGCATCGAGAGAATGAAAGGAAGTGCTTTTAAAATGACTAACGAAAAATTATATTGTCCAAATTGTGAAAAATTAATAACACCAGAATATACGGAGTTCGAGGAAGGTTTAGAAGGTTTTGAAAGTGGGAGAATTTGTCCTGAATGTGAAGAATACATTTATTTTTACCGCTACCGCATAACTAGCACTGGTGGCAATTCAATAAAATATGGTAACTGTGAAATTTGTGGAAAACCTGCTACTGAGATTTTTCACCAAGTCGAAGAAAGATCATATAAGAATTCTTTTGAGGAAGTTATCCATTTTACGCAAAATAAATGTACTAATTATTTCGGGCATAAAGAGTGCTTGGAAAGCAAACAAAGGTAATTCTACTATGTGGATTTATAGCAGGAATTAAGTATAACTAATAAATAACCCTGCTATAATTCGAGGTTGTAGAATTTAAAAATCAAGGAGGAATAAAAATGTCTAAATCATTTCAAACTTTAAAGGCTAACATTGCAAAGGGTTCTCAAAGACTTTCCAAAGCTACCATTAAAAATATCGTAAACGCCGGAGAATTTGAGAAAATTGAACTGGCATATTCCTATGATGGCAGAGAAGTCCACAAAGGAAACATTATCGAAAACCCTATTGAATGGTTTAACAAGGAATATGACTCTATTGACGTTCGGCTCTACAAAGTGGAAAAAGGTTTAGTTCTAATTCATTTGCATTTTCATTCTAACCTATGGTATGGACTACATATTGATCTAAACAAAAATTATGAAACAACTAACACACCAGGAGCGAAAGCAGAAAATAAAATTCAAGATGCACAAGTAACGGACACAAAAAACTATCTTGATGCTATGCAAGCAAAATTCAAAACAGGAGAAGGAACAGCAGAAGAGTTAAGATCCTATTATACCTATCTAATTGAAAACGTTGAATCTGTAAAAGTTGTAATTCTTGACATGCTGAACAATTCAGACAAGCACAAAAGGAAGCGTGCAAATACTAAAGCGGAATTAACAGAGGATTGCTATAATAACATGGTAGAAGCTCTTGTGTATCATGTTCAAGATTCTTTTTCATATGAGCATGATTTTTCGGGCACTAAAGGATTAAAACAAAAAGCAATCAAGGCAATTCTTGATAATGCCACTGACGAAATGATTCAAACACACTATGTCAAGAATAAAGCAGACAAGGAAGCTAGAACGGAACAAAGAAAGGAATTAATCGAAGGAATTTTAAACCCTCAAACCTTGGAAGATTTCCAAAATGTCAAGTATTACCGGAAGGATAAAACATTGACTATTGAAGAACAACAACGTTATGACCTTGTATACTCCTTAGACCAAATTGAAAAGCGAGTCAAAGAACAGCAAGTAAGAGCAGAAAAGGCAATATCCAATATTTCAGCATCTAATGAGAAATACACCATAACAGCAGACGTTGACACACGCGACAATTCCCCTCTATGGGTTGTAAAACTTGTTAATAAAGTTGAACGCGATGAGTACAAAGCGATTGCGGATCAAATGAAAATTATCGACGGGTATTACTCAAGATTCAAAAAAGGTTTTATCTTCAAATATGACCCAACTAGTAAATTATTAGGCGAACAACCTGAAGAAGTTCAAGCAGAACAGACAGAACTTCAAGTCTATACTAGCAATAACAGCGACAAACTACGCAAAGTAGCCGACAACATGCAAAACACAATTGACAACAAAAGAGCAGACAGAAAGACCTTCTCGGCAAAACGAGCTAGAGAAGCAGCAGGGCAAGAACAGCAAGCAGACACAATGGAACAAATGCAAGGAGTTTTGCGAAATGTTGCCAATGCTATTGATTCCGGTGAATTAACTTTTATTGGTCAAATTGATTCTAGGGCACAAGTTGACACACTGGAAAGTATTCTTAATCGTGCGAACTGGAGATACAAGTCAGTCGAAAATATTGATTATAACATCTGGCATAATTCTCCAATAACAGCAGACATTATCAGGTTCGCAGAGATTCCTTCAAGCACTATTTATTTGCGTCAATTGCAGTCTATTATTAATGACATTAGAAATACTGATGGTTTTAAACTCATTGCAAACCGTTTGCAAAAACTAATTGACAATGCAAAACTAAAACAAAAAGATCCACATCATGACCCACTAATTAATATTTCGGATTATGATGCTGAACTTGACAAGATTTACAAAAATACTGATGTTTTGAAAAATCAATATTTTGAAACAGCAATTGAAGAACGCAGGAGATTGTCAAGAATGGGTATAGATTCGATTGAAGAATTGAGAACATACCTAAGAGAATACTTCAACTATCGGACGGTTAAAAGTTCCGTTGATCCAACTCAACAAAAAATAAAAGAGTTGGAAAGAAAGTATAAATTCGATCAAAAGGGAGATATTAACTTTACTTCTTCAGATATTGCCCTTCAAATGATTGAATTAGCAGATATATCCCATAACAGCAGGGTTCTTGAACCTTCAGCCGGAATCGGAAATATTGCAGACCAAATCAAAAAGTTTGTGGACAATGTGGACGTATGTGAACAGATGTATTCATACCAGGAATTATTAACTCTCAAAGGTTTTAATGTCGTTGGTTCTGACTTCTTGAAGTATGAAAATAACAATTATTACGACTGTATTATTGCTAATCCCCCATTCAGCCAAGAACAGGAGCACATTAAACATGCTTATGATCTTCTTAAGGTAGGTGGAAAACTTATTGCCATTACTTCACCCCATTGGACTTTTGCCAATGACAAATCATCAAAAGAATTCCGTCAATGGTTCGAGAATTTGAATGGTGAAATTGTGAAAGAATTAGACTCAGGTACTTTTGAGATGACACAAGTTAGATCAAATATAATTGTCATTAATAAAGACACTGAGACCATGCAAAAGGCTGTATAAGCTATAACAGTCACATTATAAGGGTTCGAGGGTATCCCTAGAAAATACCCTTACTATTTTAAAAGGTGGTAATAATGTGTATATTGATTATGATTATAAAGGTTCTACTGCTTATAATTCGGTTATGGGAGCATCTAAACAAGGTTTAACAAATAGACTTCCATACACCAAAAACGCTATTAAATACCATACGGAAAATAACAATCAAGGTCAGGTTAAATTCTTTACTGGCGAACTTCAATTAATTAATAAAAGATTGAAGTCTTTGAGTTATTAAATAATATTTGATAATGCCTAGAATCCTGCAATCTATATAACAGCCATAACAATAGGTTGTAGGTGCTTGGAGTTTATCGAAGGATTATGATAGACTGAAGGAGGAAACATAATGGATATTTTAAAAGATGGTACTAAGGTTAAAGTTTATGATCTTTTAGGTGAATTTGTTGAAGGAACTATTCAAGGAAATGATGAGTCAGAATGTGAAGGTAATTTAAAAGACTTGAATTATTATGTTGTAGTTGATGGAAATTTTGACAATGAAATTATGATACATTGGACGGAAATTGAATTGATTTAAATGTCAAATCAAATACGAATTGTACGGGTGTATGAAAGGAGAAAAGTAAAATGTCTTTATATATTATTACCACCAAAGAACAAAGCCCCAAGATTTTATATTGGGGACATGATATTCAAGAGGCAAAAAAGATTAAAACTACTTCAAACAATATTGAAATATGGGAAAATGGCGAAGTGGTTTTAAATGAAAAAGATCCTAGAGATTATGATAATAATTATTTATCATTATACTTTTATTCATAATCATTCCCATAAAGCTTACAATTTATGGTATAACAGCAAGTCAAATTTAGATCAAGTGATTTGCATATACGCACGCATGTATTCTATACTTATATTATTCCATTTACATCAAAGGAGGCCACAAAATGCAAGTATCTCTAAATACTCGAATAGAATTAGAACTACGGCAACGCTTAGATATTTATGTTAAAAAAACTAATAGATCAATAGCCCAAATTACTGCTGAAGCAATTGAAAAATATTTAGATG
>Ga0209728_1001772_pt1 | contig 12302 bp, 23 predicted proteins | sample RifGroD1_FD_183997 | JGI IMG/M metagenome (GOLD analysis project Ga0209728, IMG submission 183997) | Groundwater microbial communities from Rifle, Colorado, USA - Groundwater D1 (SPAdes) (version 2) | ecosystem: Environmental > Aquatic > Deep subsurface > Groundwater | place: Rifle, Colorado... | reverse complement strand
GGTACGATAATTTATATTGGTTTGAGGATGAACCTGAAGTTTTTGAGTTTGTGGAAAAGAACGAAAATAAGATTAAACAATACGCAGAAAAATATGGTACAACAATTAAAAATAGCATTGATATTATGTACAATTTAAGAATTAGCAAATTGAATGAAAATTGTATTTGATTCAATTTGATTAATTGAAAGGAGAAAAAGATGATTAAAATAAATGTTTATAAAAATGGTTATGAAATAATTGGTCATGCAGAAGAAAAAATATGTCATCAGGTGTCAATGTGGCATTGGATTGGGTGTAACCTAATATTAGGACTTGATAAAGATGCTAGATGTTATACCTCTCATGCCGATAACTCAGAAAATATTAATGAAGGTTTGTCATGGGTGATATGCAATACTCAAAAGGGCAATTTAGAATGGATATTAGAGGATTTATTTATAAGTGCAGAACGATGGGGTGAAAAATATTGGAGAAAACAAGTATTTATTGAACGTGTTGATAAAATACTCAACCCATGAAATCAGGATTTTAACTAGTTAGGAGAAATAGAAAGATGAAATTAGATTCCGAAGAGTTTAAAGAATGGCGTAAAAATTTAACAGTGAAACAATTAATTGAAATACTACAAACTTACAATCCAGAATCCAGTATTATGATAGATAATTAGATAACTAATAAAGGTCAATATTTACAATATTCTATGATAGACAGTTCTTTCGATAATTTGATCTTTATTAAAGTTAGTATTTAAAAAAGGAGATAACTAAATGATTAAACCACTAATTGAATTAATTACATCTCCATCTAGTGACTGGGAGGTATTACAGGTAAATTTAGGAGAAGATTTTATACGTGAAGGACATAGGAAGATTGGATTAAATTATTGAAGGAATTAGGTTATCCAGTTACTAAGAAATGTTTATCAGATGAAGATATGGAATATGGTGATTATAATGTGGAAGGGATTAATGCGTAAATGGAAGAAAAGAAATTTCCAATCTACAAATTCTATGCAACTTGGGATCAAGATGATTTTGAAAACAATGGCACAGGATATTCGACTATGTACAAAGAAAATCCATCAGCAGAACAATTAGAAAATGAATTAAAGCAATTTAAACTTGGGATATTAACAAAACACAATGGAGTTATATTTAAGAATATTGCATATGAATTTGTTGAAGAAGAATCGTGGTGTTTAGGTTGGTTCAATCATTACACATATAATCAATTTGATACTGACTTAGAAATTGAAGAGAGTTTTAGGGATTATGTAGCTCGTAAAGAAACTTCTAATTTAAAAAATGGGCATCAAAGAAATGATGTTAATATGAAATTAGATTTAAAAAAATATCCATATTGTTGCCTAATGGGTGCAGAGGATGATTATAGGTGGAAAATATGCAGATGTGAACATTGTACTAAATTAGGAAAGATTACGATTGATCATTGATTTCCATCGAATGAGAAGTTTTATTTGGTTTATAAAAAAAATAGAAAATAATAAAGGGGATGGCAGATATAGATTTTGATAGAGAAAAATTAATAAAAAGTCCGTTAAATTATGTAGGAGGTAAATATAAATTATTGCCACAGATATTGCCCTTATTTCCGAATAAGATAAATAGATTTATAGACTTGTTTTGCGGAGGATTAGATGTTGCTATAAATATAAAAGCTGAAGAGATAGTATGTAATGACATTATTACACCAGTCGTAGATATGTATGGAAAATTTCAAACATCAAATGCAGAACAAACAGTTGCTCATATACATAATAATATTGTAAAGTTCAAGTTAACCAAACACAATAAGGATGGATATTTAAAACTTCGAGAGGAGTATAATAAGAATAAAAACCCATTAGATTTAATGACTCTTGTTGCCTATTGTTACAATAATCAAATACGCTTTAATTCCAAATGGGGATTCAATAGAGCTTTTGGAGAAAATAGAAGTGAATTTAATGAAACAATGAAAGCAAATTTAATTAAGACAATCAATAGGATAAACGAAATTAATATTAAGTTTACTAATATAAATTATTCGGATATTAATTTCATTCAATTAAATGAAAACGATTTTGTATATGCAGATCCTCCATACTTGATCACCAATGCAGATTATAGTATTCAAGCATTATGGAACGAAGATAAGGAAAGAAGATTACTAACTATTTTAGATAATCTAAATAAACAAAATATAAAATTTGCACTATCAAATGTGTTGGAACATGACGGGAAAACAAATGAAATTTTATTAAAGTGGAGTAAAGAATATCATATAAATTATTTAAATCATACATATTTCAATGCAAATGCGGATAAGAAGAGTAAAAGTAGGGGAACTTCAAAAGAAGTATTAATTACAAACTATAAAGCACTACATATAGATGTATAAACCAAATAGAATTGTGATTTGAAAGGAAGTGAAAATAAAATGTTAGAAATATTTGGTCAACCAGAAGGGGAAATAGAGGTAAAAAGATTCTATCTTTCAGGATTGCAAATAAATGTTACATGTCCTGAATGCGGAGAATCATATCTATGGGAAAATTATTTGAGTTATCCAGATATAAACACACCAATAAACTTAGGTTTAGCATGTCGTGATTGTGACCATAATTGGACTGAACAGATAATATTAAACGTAAATGTAGAAGTAGTAAAATAATTAAATTTATGAAAGAGGTAATTAATAATGAGTAATAAAAATAAAGTAACTAACTTAAATGAAAAATTAGAAGAGAAATTATTTGATAAACATATGAACACTATGTACGATTTAGCAGATGAATTAATTGAGCGAGAGGAATTAACTGAAGTTGAAGAATCATTTTTGAACGCATTTATGGCATGGAATGATTTTTTGTGTAAAGATGAGAAAGATGGGAATATGGATGAAGGGGCGGAAGATTAAAATCTATTAAGTAATTTCCCTAAACATAAAAATAAATATTTGACATATATTGCTTCTCAATGATATAATCTTAATTAGTAGAGAAGCAATTATTTTAAGAAAAGATTAAGAAAGAAGGAATGGAATAAATGGAAAAGATTCAAAGAATTCAAACCCTTGTTAAACAACTAAATACAGCCTGTGACGCTTATTATGTCAAAGATAACCCAATCATGTCAGACAAAAATTATGACTCATTCTATGATGAATTAACGGCCTTAGAATTAAAAACAAGCTACATATTATCCTCATCGCCAACACAAAAAGTTCAAGGTGCGATATTAGATTCATTAAAAAAAGTGCAACATACTGAACCAATGCTGTCTGCTGAAAAATCAAAAGATATTAATGATGTTATTAAATTTATGGGCAATCAGGATTGTGTTTTGTCTTGGAAGTTAGATGGATTAACATTAGTTTTACGTTACAATGAAGGTAAACTTCAACAGGCAATTACTAGAGGTGGAGGAGATGAAGGCGAGGATGTTACTCACACTGTAAAAACATTTTCAAATGTCCCTTTAACAATTGACTATGCTGGATATCTTGAAATTCGTGGTGAAGGATTGGTCGAGTTTAAAGAATTTGAAAGAATTAACGAAGAATTGGTTGCAAAAGGTGAGGAAGAATATTCCAGTCCAAGAAACTTATCAGCAGGATCAGTTCGTCAATTAGATGCTACAATTACTAAGAAAAGAAATTTAATCTTCATTGCTTTTGGGATTGTAAAATGTGACGAGTGGTTTGCTCATAAAATAAATCAATTTATGTTTTTAAAATCACTAGGGTTTACAGTAGTTGAAAATACACTAATCACTAAAAAAGAAATCATAATTGCAGTAGACTTCTATAAGACAAAAATAGAATCATTACCATTCCTTACAGATGGATTAATTGTAGAATATAATGATATTGCTTATGGTAAATCACAAGGAGTAACTGGTCATCACAGTAAATCTCTTTTTGCAATAAAACATTCGGACGATTCTTACAATACGATTTTTAGAGGTGTAGAATTAAATACAACTAGAACGGGAATTGTTTCATTGATTGGGTTATTTGATGAAGTGGATTGTGATGGTGCAAAAATATCAAGAGCAAGTCTTCATAATTATGATATTTTTAAAGCTTTAGAATTGGGTGTGGGGGATGTTGTAACTGTTTATAGAGCAAATTCCATAATTCCTCAAATCGAAGAGAACTTGACACGTTCTGGAACTTATAAAATAGATATGAAATGTCCTTCATGCGGTGGTGATATTGCAATTAGAGCACCAAAAATTTCTAACTTTTTGTTCTGTGACAATGAAGATTGTTCATCAAAGTTAGTTAATCGTTTTGTCCATCTATGTAGTAAAAATGCTTTAGATATTGAAAATTTGTCTGAAGCAACATTGGAAAAATTCATTAGTAATGATTGGTTGAGAAATTTTTCAGATATTTATTCATTAGAAAATTTTAAGAATCTAATTATTAATATGGATGGATTCGGTAAGAAATCTTATGATAGACTTGAAAAGGCAATAGAAAATTCTAAAAAGGCAGAATTGCATAAGCTAATTTATGGAATTGGCATTCCTCAAATTGGGAAAGGAGGATCGAAGAATTTATGTAAGCATTTTAATAATGACATTCTGAAAATCATGAATGCAAGCATAAACGAATTACTTCAAATTGAGGATTTTGGGCAAATTACAGCAGAAAATGTTTATGATTATTTTAAGGATGAAAATAATTGTCTACAAGTTATGAATTTATTAAATTGGATTGAGATTAAAAAAGAAGAAAAGAAAGAGGGAGTGGTTGGAATGACAAGTCTAGAAGGTAAAACCTTTGTAGTAACAGGCAAAGTGGTCACATTTAAAAATAGGGATGAAGTAGGAGAATTAATTACATCACTTGGAGGTACTTTATCTGGTTCAGTAAGTAAAAACACATCTTATCTGTTGAATAATGACGTAACTTCTACATCTGGAAAGAATAAAAAGGCCCATGATTTAGGGGTTGAAATTATCAGTGAAGCACAATTCAATGAAATGATTGGGAGGGTATAATATGTCTTTTATTATAAGAATTACTGTCCCTATTTCCAATTATTACAGAGATGATGTTTTTGAAAGCCAATTGTATTTTGAATGTGAAAATAAATCTCCTACAAAACAACAAGTTATTAAATATTTGGAAGATAGTATCAAAGAAAATGAACAATATTACAAAGATGAAAATATCGAAGTTGATGATACTGATACAAGTGAGATTTTAGAAGTGGTAAAGAGTGTAAATGATTGGTTGTATGTTAGTCCTACCAGTGTAGTTCAGACAAATACATTTGTTGAACATCCTCAATTCGGTAAACAACCATTTTCATGGGCAATAATTACACCAATTAAGATTTAAGTATATAATTGAGCATGGGAATGAAAAAATCGATCCAGTCACATTAAAAACAGAATCCCAAACTGTGTGTAAATAATAAAACTGGGTAATGCTCAATTTAGTTCCGACAATTAAAATATCGATTTTATCCCATGTTAAATTAAATAAAAATAAAAGGAGATTGTTAAAATGAAAGTAAATATTAGAAAAGGCGTATTCGAAACAAATTCAAGTTCTATGCATAGTTTAGCAGTTATTGGTGCAGACAGAATGAATCAATTAAACTTCCACACAACTAATATTGATGGAGTTAAAAAGATTTCAGTTCAATCAGATGAATATGGTTGGAGTGGAGATGATTTAATCACACCATTAGAAAAATTAAGTTATATAGCAACTTTAATACAATATAAAGATTCATCTAATGAAATTCCTAATAGTAAATATTTTCAATGGTTATCAGAAATGGTAAAAGACTATACGGGTTATGGATTAACTTATATCCCTTATCTTGAAGGTGATAAATGGAACGCTGATGGATATGTAAACCATCAATCAACTGATACTCTTGATAGTGAATGGTCAACAAACGAAGAAGATTTCAAAAGCAATATGAAAGATATTGTATTCAATGATAAGTATTTTATTGTCATAGATAATGACAATAATTAAGAGGAGGAAAATAAAAATGTTAAGACAAATTAGAAGAGGTGTTTTTGAGACTAATAGTAGTTCAACCCATAGTATTACAATGTGCTTAAAGAAATATGATAAATGGGAAATTGGAGAAATGTATTTACATGATGATGTTCTAGTCACAAAAGAAGAAGCAATTGAAGAATTAAAAAGTAATAAATGGTTCAATCAACGCAATCCAGATTTTAATTTTACAGACGAAGAAGCAGTTAATGAAATACTTGCAGATTATGAATATTATACTTCAAAGCAATATTGGGATGATGAATATTTAGAGACATTTGAAGATACATACACAACTCCTAGAGGAGATGTAGTAGTGGCATTTGGTAAATACGGACATGATTAGGAGGAATATAAGATGAATTTACTTCATGAATATAAAAATGGTAATTATAGTGTAAAACTTTATGAGGATGGAACCAAGGTTAGGGAAACAGAGGAGGATAAATTCATATCTTCCTTTCCTGAAAATATTGATATTAAAATATCCGATAAGTGTGACGGAGGATGCAGTTTCTGTCATGAAAATTCAACATTAGATGGAGATATAGCAAATTTTAATTACGAATTCTTATATTCATTAAGACCAGGAACAGAATTAGCTATTGGTGGTGGAAACGTTTTTGACAATCCTAAATTAAGTCACTTTCTAAGGTGGTGTGAACACAGAGGAATTGTTGCCAATATTACTGTAAATCAAAAACATGTAACTAGCCAATGTTTTGATTATGATGGAGAAAGACATTATTATAGAAATATAAATACTAGTAGAATTTTTGACTGGATTAACAGAGGTGAAGTACATGGAGTAGGAATATCTTATGATGGAAATTCGGAAGAATTAGACAAGATATTTACTGATGATGAAGATTATTATGCAGAGGAATATAAGAAAAATGCTGTAATACATGTTATTAATGGAGTACATTCCTATGAAGACATAATGAAATTGGCAAATAAGAATTACAAACTCCTTATTCTTGGATATAAGGATTTGAGAAGAGGTCATAAATATCTTGCTGAAAATGAAGCATCAATTAAGATTAATCAACAAGATATCTATGACAATATTCATAGTATTATTAAGTCTTTTACTGTTGTAAGCTTTGACAATCTTGCTATAGAACAATTGAATATTAGAAGAATATTTACCACTAAGCAATGGGATGAGTTTTATATGGGTGATGACGGATCTTTTACTATGTATATTGACTTGGTAAAAGGCGAATTTGCTAAAAATTCCACATCACTAAATAGACATAAATTATTAGATACAATTGAAGAAATGTTTGAAATTGTAAAATCAGAATAAATTAAAATCCGCAAAGTCTACTCCCATAAGGGTTTGCGGATTCAATATATCCTTTAAAATACCAAATTTATTTGGTTAGGAGGAGATAAAAATTATGGCAGAATTTAAGATGGTTGATTTTGTCTGTAGTCTCAGAATGCAAGTAAAAATAGAAGACAATGCTACAAATGAAGAGATTATAGATAAAATTGAAGAGACTTTTGACTTGTTTCATGAATATAGAGCAAGCGAATTTGACGACATTGAAGATTACTCAGCATATATAACTATGGATAATATACGATTGGTGGCAAGAGATAGTTAGTAGAAAGGGGAACAAAATGAAATCTATAGATGAATATCTTAAAGAATGTAATTATGATAAATACGAAGACTGCCTTGGGTGCGAATGGCAAGGTTGTGAACAATATGCAGAAGGTTGGATGCACAAAAAATATTTCTGTAAATTAGATAAAATACAAACCAAATAAAAAACTGATTTTATTAGGAGGAAGATATGCCTAAAGTAGAAATATTAAATAGACCTGACGGACAATTTGGGGCATACGCTATTTATTGTTCTGGTTGTAAAAGTTATCATGCGTTTGATGAAAGATGGACGTTTAATGGAGATTTTGAAAAACCTACATTTACTCCTTCAATGCTAGTTAATCAACACAGACCTGAAAGTAGATGCCACAGTTTTGTAACAGATGGAAAAATTCAATTCTTGTCAGATTGTTTTCATGATCTTGCCGGGCAAACATTGGAGTTAGAGGATATAGAATGAAAGAGGAGATTTAAGCTATATGGATGATTGGTATATTGAGGTAAGACTAAACAATACACAAGTTGAATATTTGCAAAATATTTTACAATCTATTGTTGATTGCTCATTTGCAGATGATGTGTATATAGAAAAGGCAAGAGAAATTGTTGAATTAATTAGCGATTAATTACAACCAAACTCATACTTTATGTGCTTTAGAAAGGAGGTAAAATAATATGGTATTTACAGCAAAAGATTATATTGAAATGATTGACATGGAAATTAATTGGTGCAATAATCATCCATGTACACAATATGAATATCCTGAAGATAACGAAATATATAAATTAGCATTTATTAAGGGGTTAGAGCAAGCAAAATATTTGATAAATTCAACAAGAATATTGCGATAGATTGAAAATACAGATTCATGGTATTTGAAAATGAAAGGATGAATTATTAAATGAGTAAAGAATTAAAAATTGGTGAAGTGGTTTACAATAATGACATGAAAATGGTAGTTCTTGATTGTAAAAATAGAGAAGATATCGGATCATGTAGTTATGATAGGAGCTATAAATTATGTTTGTTAGAAGAATTAGAAGATGGTTTATTCACCCCAGAAGACTTTGAAAAACTTGGATATAGAGTAGATATTAGAGGTACTAGTTTTCCATATATTAAAAGAGTAGAAGGTGTTGCTCCTTTTGAAATTACAAAGGTTACATCTTATCAAGTTAGACAAAAACAAGCAAAAACTGTTACCGTTTATGAGTAAATGAAACCACTGTATTATGCCTATTATGAAGGGAGAAAAATTATGTTCCCTCTTAAATTAGAAAAGGAAACTTATTATGCCGGAATGGGTGAGTTTGAAACAAGAAGTATTATAAGTTTTCAAAATGGACAAAAAATTGCAAGTGTAGATTATTTAAATTGGGAAAACATTTATAAAATTAATAATTATGTTAAAAGTTTAGAAGATGAAATATTAAGGTTGAAAGACGTATATACTATTTGATAAAGGAATGATTGAGTATGTTTGAGAAAATAGTTAATATTGGAATGAGAATATTGGGGATATTTTATATTTTAGATGCTATTATAATATTTTTAGGATATCTTACCCCTAGTGTATTTAGTAATAGCATAGCGCGTTTAATTATTGCAGTAATTTTATTATTTGGCACATATTATAAATCTGATAAAACTACCAAATAAAATCCAAATTTTAAATGAGCTAGAAAGGAGTAATAATGGACAAAGAGTATATGCCACTGTATGTAATTTATTATCATAATGAGATATCTGGAAAGTTTGAACCTTATCAGAGTGTATGTGGTATCACAGTTTTTTATATGAGTATAAATGATGCTAAAAAGCAATTGAAAAGAATAACTAGTTATCCAGAGCATTATGAAATAGTTGAGTATGTGGCAAAACAAAAGTAAAATAAAATAAATCTTGTAATTCTACAATAACTAAGATATAATTATTGTAGAATTACAAAACAAGAAAAGAGATGATACTTAATATATGTTATTAAAAGTCTTAATAAAACACTGTGCCAATTGCGAGGAATATAAACAAATAATTATTAATGGCGAAATATTAGAAGAAGGAACTTATTGGGAATATACAGGTCAAGTGAGAATTGAAGGATTAATTATTGGATTAAAATTTTGCGGTCACGAAGTAGAAGAAAAATGGGAAGAATTTATTTGTAGAAACTGTTGTTGATTAATAAAAGAAAAGAGATGATATACATATGGGAAGTTCATTAATCGGGGATAGCAAGCTCAATTTTTTCCCAACGGAAACTTGGGAGACATATCGTTTGCTAGGATTATTAGGCAGAATTGATATTGACTATTATAAGAAGAGTTATCTGAAAGAATATTACACAGAGCAAGGTTTATATCAAGAAATAGCAATGAAATCACTCGACAACCAAGTACCTATAGACTACTGCTATTACGATAAATGGTTGAATGATAAAGATTATGATAAAATTAAGCAATATTGTGAGTTTACATTGGGACATGGGAATCAGTTTCCAATAGTTGTTGCTGATCTTTTTGCTGGAGAAGGTTTATGGCTTGATAGTTTAAAATCTTTTATCCCTAAGAAAAACAATAGCAATGACTTTTTATTGGTTTCTAATGAATTAGAAGAAAATCGACATAAAGAAATTGAGAAAAACATTAATATTGATGATTCATATAATAAATCATTTGAAGAATTAAGGATGCCCAAAAACTCAATTTCTCTCATGCTTTACAATTGTCCATATGGAAGTACAAACGGAATAAGAAATGTCAAGCACTATTTAAACCTTATTTTAGAAAGACAAATTATCTACAACCCCTCAACATCAAAAGACTACAAAACAGGTTACATCGTCTGCGTAATTCGCAAAGATGATTTTCTTGATTCATTAGACATCTTATCTAAAAACTTTGATATACTTAAAAACTCAATCTATAAAACTAATCCAGAGGAATATGCTAAGTTTAAGCAATATATATTCATTGCCCACCTGAAACGATTCCCCTATGACTTATCAAATACTATGCAAGCAATGGATTTCCAAAAGCAATACAATGATGTAAAAGTAATAATCGAATCCGAGCCAGAATTTAAACTATCACAATATAATACTTATCAATCAATTAATTATCCATACATCGACTATGATACAGCAAAAGAAAATAATAAATATATCGAAGCACCTACTACTCATATTAGTAAAAATGATTCAATATGGAAATGGGTAAAAGGAATTACTGAATTAAAAGATTTAGGTGGAGAGAAATTAGTTGTTCCTAAACCATTAAAATTAGGCGAAATAAGTAATCTCCTTGCATCTGGAATGATTAATGGAGAAATATCTTTAGAATATGGTACTGGTAAGCATGTTGCAATTGGTGGAACAAAGAGTATTGAAAAGGAAGAAATAAATAAATACAAGGATGAAAATGGTGATTCTTTTACTGAGACAAAGATTATTAAAATGAGCTTGCCGTATCTTAACATTTTGTGTTCTGATAATGGTAAATTGGTGATAAAAGAATTAGGTGGTGAGTAATAGTGATTCCATATTTGCGAACAACAGATAAAAACACCATAAATTGTAATTCTGATTTAGTAATATTAGATTCTGGCAATCCAATATTAATTTCTCTATGTGATTTACATATCAAAAACAGAAAAATATGTAGTGATTTAATCTCTCATTCTTATCATATTTCATTGCGTGATAGAGAAGATATTTTCTTTGAACAATCACTTTATGGTAGAGAAAATCACTACAGATACAAATCAGACAGAATGGAAAACAATTTAACTCATACTGTTATTTATAATACAAAAATCAATGATTATTGTATTAATTGGAATAATGAAGATAAGAATGATATTATCACAAAATATTTAAGAAATATTCATTATTTACCTGTAACTGCTGAGATTGTTAAAATGATTTTAGATAAAGATGAAGAAACAAATGCTAAATATAAAAGTAGTTATAGCAGTAATTATGGTTGTGTTAGCGAATGTACAGTTTATACAAATAATCCAATGTATACTGATTTAAAGGTATATAAAATCAATGTAACTTGGTTTAAGCAAAGTTTGAATGCTTTAACTTTAGAAGGATATGCAGAGGACTTTGATTGGAATGAGATTGACGATATAGAAGACTATATATTCGCTTTTTTATCGCAGATTAAGGAAAGATTAAAGCAGAATGTAAGAGTTTTGTTTGATCCTAATAATATTAATCAGAAAATGTTTGAAGGTACAATCGTTCCATCAAGTGGTCAAATCCCTGTTATTCAAGGAGGGTTAGAAGTTTTAAAGAGAAGTAGATTTGTATACTTAGCAGCAGAACCCGGATTTGGCAAGACAAATATTGCTACTAAAATTAATCATTGTCATCTATATTCTAATAAACAAAACTACGTCACATTAATTGTTGCACCAGCTATTACCTTGACTCAATGGGAAAAAGAAATTAAGCTGAGTATTGATAAAAAAGATAAAGTAGATATTCATGTTATCAAAAAAACTTCTGAATTTATTAATATCTACAATAAAAATCAATTGCATTTTAATAAGCCAACATATTTTCTTGTTGGTAAAGAAACGCTCAAACTAGATGCAAAAAGAATCTCTGGTGTAAATATCAGAACTATGGAAATAAAA
>Ga0209728_1001771_pt1 | contig 12302 bp, 13 predicted proteins | sample RifGroD1_FD_183997 | JGI IMG/M metagenome (GOLD analysis project Ga0209728, IMG submission 183997) | Groundwater microbial communities from Rifle, Colorado, USA - Groundwater D1 (SPAdes) (version 2) | ecosystem: Environmental > Aquatic > Deep subsurface > Groundwater | place: Rifle, Colorado... | reverse complement strand
ATCTCTCCATCAGAAACAGCATCTGTAGGCGCATTAATAGAGTACGACAATACGCAGATGGCACTTTGTGTTGCTCTAGGGACATATGCAGATTCTGCGGCAGCACAAGCAGTATTGGCAGGAACGTCCCTAATTTATCAATTATTAGTACCAATAGTAACTTACATTGAGGGCATAGGACAATTGCTCGCTTATCCAAATGGCACTCTAATAATCACACCTGGGGTACTTACATTTGACGCTAGACCAGATGCAAGCGGAGTAATTACAAGCCCATATGCAGCAGATGCTTTGAAAAACATTGTCAGCGTAGAATCGGTGAAGCCAATTACCGTTAGTGAAGATGGCAAATTGATAATCGGCGAAAGCATTACACCTACCAGTTTTAATACTACAACGATTACAAATGTTGCATATGACGATGCAATACAGTATAGAGTTGTTTATAAGGCTGATCCTGCAAACTCAACACTTTGTTCGACAACTTATAGTTTCCCAATAAACAGATCGGCACAAGCGGACAGTACAGCGCAAATGGCATCTCAGACATCAGCAGAATTGGTGAGTTTTGAACGCTATATGATACGATATGCTATAGATTTGGAAGAAAGAATTGTAGACCTTGAAACACCTTAATGATTAACAAAATAAATTTCAAGGAGGTAACAACATTATGATTAAAGAATTTCTTAAAGAAGCAATAGAAAAAAATATATATACCAAAGATGAAGTAATTGAGAAGATTGAAAAATTTACATCAGCTAATAAAATAACAACAAATGACAAAATAGAATTGTATGGTTTGATGGGCATATCTGAGATACCAGAGATTCCGATTGAAATACTAAAGCAAAAGAAAATTGCAGAAATTAAATCCATGTGTAACGCTGAAATATTATCTGGCTTTGAATCTACCGCAAAAGGTGGAGTAATTGCTTATTATGGGCTTAGTTTTGAAGATCAGATAAATATCGAATCACTCAAGAATAATATTGCACTTGGATTAATACCAGACGGCACTCTTGAATACTACGCAAAAGGTCAACATTGTGAACCTTGGACAAATGCTGAGTTTTTGTCCTTATATGTTGATGCTATGAATTACAAGACAATGCTGATAAGAAAAGCCAAAGATTTAATTGCAGAAGTGGGATTGGTGGAAGATGAAGCAGAATTGGAAGCGATAGTATGGTAAGGAAATTGAAGCCGCTAGTATTATTTAATATTGGCGGTTTACTCTATTTTTGTATCGAATTACTTTGGAGGTCAAAAAGCCATTGGAGCATGTACATTCTTGGTGGTCTTGTATTCCTATTAATTGGTAGTATAAATATACATTTAAAATGGTCTACACCATTATGGATACAATGTGGAATCTCAATGATAATTATAACCGTTTTAGAATTCGTAACAGGTTGTATTGTGAACCTATGGCTTGGATGGGATGTTTGGAATTATACCAGGTTTGATATATTGGGACAGGTTTGTTTGCCTTTTATTGGACTTTGGTATTTAATTTCGAGTGTAGGTATAATTTTGGACGATGTGTTCCGCTGGCTAATTTTCAAGGAAGAAAAACCACATTATAGAATATTTTAAAAATCAATAATAATTTTTGAGAGAGGATTTGCTGAGAAGTGAGTTCTCTTTTTATTGAAGGAAGTGATGACAACTTGACACAGCTTTGTAAATTAGAAGAATGCAATCAGGAAAATATTAAACTTATAGGCATATATCAAATGATAATGCGGATAGATGGCTTAACTGAGAAATCACGTGAGGCTTTTACTCAAGAATTACAGTTGTTTTTACGATATATTGGGCAAAAGAATTTATTTGATATAAATCATAAAATAGTGGAGGGGTACTTGTTTTATTGTTTAGATGAACGAAAAAACAAAGCCGCTGCACTTAACCGTAAATATACAGCCTTAAATTCTTTCTTTGAAAAAATGATCCGAAAAGACTATTTTCCTGATAATTTTAAAAATCCTATGCATTTTATTGACAAGATGAAAACAAGGCCAGTCATAAAAGATTATTTAACAGAAAAAGAATATGACAGGGTTGTTAAGTATCTGGAAAGCACAAATGATATTAAAGGTATTTGCCTGGTGAATCTAGCTTATTCTTCAGCTTGCAGGGTGAGCGAAATAGAACAGTTAAATAGGGATAGTATTTCGATGGAAACAAGGTATTTTAATGTTTATGGAAAAGGTGAAAAACCAAGAGAATGTTTTATTAGTTTGCAAGGTAAACAGGCTGTTATAAATTATCTTAATACGAGAACTGATGATCTAGAGCCGTTGTTTTTGTCAAGAGTAAATACTCGATGGAAGAAGCGAGACATTGAGCGGTATGTTAAGAAATTAATTGAAGCAGTAGGTATAACAAAGCATATAACGCCACATAGTTTCAGACATTCGGTGCTTACAAATATGCGTAAGGCCGGAACTAGGCTAGAAGACTTACAGCTACTTGCTGGACATGCAAGTATAGCAACAACACAGGCCAAATACACTCATATTGGGCTAAGTGATGTAAGCAGTAAGTTTGATAAGTTTTTTGAAGTAAAAGAAGGTGATAACAATTAAGAAAATAATAATATCCTTTATCTTAATATTCATTTTACTATTTTCATCAATTACCTTCGCCTCTTCCCTATTCTTTACTGATGTGCTTGAAGATTTTTGGTATTATGATAGTGTAAAATTTGTTTCAGAAAAAGGCTGGATGCAAGGATATGATAATCTGTTTCGTCCTGATGATTATGTAACTCGTAGTGAAATTGCAACTATAATAGAAAGGTTATATCAAAGCATAAACGGTTCAGAACAACAAAAAATTGATACAATAATAAAAGTTATGCCTTATTGTGTTAGCATTAATTGTGGTGCTGGTTTTGGAAGTGGAGTTGTAATTAAAGACAATCTAATCCTTACTGCTAATCATGTAATAAAAGAAAATGACGTAAATATTATGTTTTATAACAATGATGCAGTTAGTGGTAGAGTATTATATCGTTCTGAAAAAGATGATTTAGCAATAGTACAAATAGTTTCTTCAGATTATGATTTTGAATCTTTAAAAATAGTTGAAGAAGCTCAAGTTGGTGAAAGTATTATTGTAATTGGAAATCCTATGGGTAATAGGTTTACCACAACTGTAGGAGTTCTGAGTAATTTGTCAAGATTTTATAAGAATTACGCCTACTTACAATTTGATGCAGATGTAAGTCCAGGTAGCAGTGGTAGCCCAATTTTTAATCTTCGTGGAGAACTATTGGGAATCGTAGTTAAAAAAGTTATGGATAAAAATGCAGATGGAATAAGTTATGCTACTCCATATTATAGGATAAAAGAGTTTATAAATGAGAAGTTGAAATAATATTATTACCAAACTCACCTTTATCACAACTTTTACCCTTACAACCACAAGGCTTTCAAGACCTAAAATAATGCCTTCTCCCTTACAGAGAGTAGGTTTTAAATACAAATTGAGTAGTCAAAATATAACTTGGCTACTCTTTTTGTTTGGTATCTTTATAACAATTAAAAATTGTTAATATAAATTTCTAAAGATAAAAACAAGGAACATCCGTCTTGAAACATCAGTTCCTTGTTATCAGGAATAAACCTTGACAGAGTAATTTTATCAAATAATTTACCTCTTGTCAAGTAGTAATTAATAAAATAAAAATATTGTCGAAAAAATATTTAACGGAGGTACTCTATTATGAGCGAAGAAAAATGTATGAAAGAAGATGTTCTTAATGATATGAAAACGAGAATTGGAAAATTGGAAGAAAGCGACAGAGAAGATTATGGTGCAAGAAGAGAATTATCATTAAGTATAAAATTGCTTGCAAAAACTAGTGAAGAACAATCTAAAACTACAGTTGAAGTTGGAAAAATACTTGTTAAGGTTAATGAGAATTTAGATACGCTTAGTAGAGAAAACAAAGAAATTCAAACTGATGTAAATGAACTTAAAGATAAAGTTAATGATCAAAATATTGAAAATATAAAAAAGACTTCATGGGATTTTATTGACTTCATACGGACACGTGGGATTGCCTTCCTTGTTGGAGGAGGCATTATTTTTGCAATTTTACAATTAATAGAAAAATAAGGAGTGATATCATGTTTAAAAAGTTATTTAGTTCTTTTAAATCTTTAGAAATGTCAAAGAAACTTACAGTTGTAATACTTACATTTTGGATACTTTTAATCATAGCAGACATAATTATTTATCTTATAACTGGAAATACAATAAATGATATTGTTGACTATGTTAATACAAGTTTTCTAGTAATTCTCGGCTCATATTTTGGAAAGAGTATGATTGAGAATGTAACCAAGATAAAAATATCTGATATGTTTAAATCTAATGAATCGACAGATACGGAAACTACAGAAAATCAAGAATCTCAAGGTTAAGGAGATGATCTAATGTCTTATAAATTATACAATAAATATAATACTAAAATCCACGTTTATGAATTTAATCCTAATGAACAGCGTTTTGCAGTAGAAATAGGCATCAAAGATAAACTTGAAAGACTACATACTATTCCAAGACCAAAATCAGATGAAATTACTTCAGCCATAATTAACTTTAATTTCTTCGATTGGACAGGAAATAGCAATAATGGATATGGTGAAATTGAACAAAATGGAATTCAATTAAAACCAGAAAGCAAAGGGTTTCCTTCTATCAGTTTTAAAGATGGCAAATTGGTTTTGGGTGATTTGAAAAATGCACAAATGGGAGTAGGTATAGGTGCTACTTTGATATTGGATGGAAAGATAAATATACAAAATCCTTCAAAAGTATCAACTGGTAGAGATGCAAATACCGCCATAGGACAAAAGAATAATGATAATATAATATTTGTTGTTGCTGAAGGTGATGATGCAAAAAACAAAGGTGTTACCTCAAAAGAACTAGCATCATTCATGCTAGAACTAGGTTGTCGTGTGGCCTTCCAAGGAGATCGTGGAGGCTCAAGTTCTATGTGGTGTAATGGTAAATATATTTACGATCAAGGTAGAGCCGTAGCAGCTTGTTTAGTAGCGTATCGTAAGAAAACACAAAAGAATAATATTTATAAAGTTATTGCTAGCTCTCTTAATGTTCGGCACTCCCCTTCTTTGTTTGGAAAAGTGGTAGATAAATATTTAAAAAATACGCTAGTTGAAATTTTAGAAACAAAGAATGGTTGGTTAAAAACGAACAAAGGTTGGATTTCAGCAAAGTATGCAATAAAGGTTTAAAGGAAGTGATATCATGTATACAATAATTCAAAAACTTTTAACTCCAAATCGCTACAGCAGACCACAAACACCTTTAGTACAAGTAACTAAAATAGCCTTACATTATGTTGGTGATGCCGGTGCGTCTGCATTGGCTATTAGAAACTATTTTGAAGATCTAAAAGTTGGAAAAACACAAGTAATAAAAGGGAATACAGTTTATAAGTTTGCATCAAGTCATTATGTGATAGGCTTGCAAGGTGAAGCAATTCAATGTATCCCCGAAAACGAATGGTCTTACTGTACTAATGCTGCAAATAAATATACCATATCTATTGAAGTGTGTCATTCTGAATGGGATGGTAAATATACTGAAGCAACTTATAATACCATGATTGAATTATGTGCTGATTTGTGCAAAAAGTATGGCTTAAACCCTTTAGAAGATTTGATAAGGCATTATGATATTACAAAGAAAATTTGTCCAAGATGGTTTGTGGACTATCCTGATGAATGGATTAGGTTTAAACAAAGGGTTTTAAACAAGATAAATAAAGTCCAAGATGAAGGTGATGAAATGATAATGGATAAGGTTTTTATTCAAAAGAAAAAAGTAACTGCTACATTATTAAATGTCAGGGAAAAGCCAGATGCAAAATCAAAAGATGTTGGTGATTTATTTAAAGATCAAATAATTGAAGTATCTGGTCAGATTGGTAAATGGTATCGGATACCTTTCGATGGCAAAGATGCTTATATTTCTGGTGATTTTGTTGGTGATTTTATCGAACCCATTAAACCAGATTACAAATCAGAGAATGAAATACTTAAAAAAATAAATGAAGAATTGAAAAATAAAATAAGTAATGCTATAAAAATATTAAATTAAGGGAGGTTTGGATATGGATTATTTAATTAACATTGGTATTTATTTAGGTATTGTTGCTGCAATAGTTGGAGCTTTAGTTGGCGGGATTTGGCTGAGAAGAAGATATAATATAAAAGATGCTGATCTGGAATTAGCACAGTTAATTCTCAGTGTAGTTGATTTAGTTGTATCTAAAGGAAATATAAAATTCAAAGGTGAAATAAGCATAGTAGTTAATTATTGTATTGAAGCAATAGTTTTTATAAATGAATTTGAAACAGTTGATTCAATTCGTCAACAGAAAGAATTGGTATCTGAAAAGGCTTTAAAGATATGTGAAGAAAATGGAATTAAGCCAGATTTAGCTCTTGTTGAATTGATAGATCAGATTGTAAATTATTTCATTAAGTAAATAAAATTGTTCTTTTATCGGTTTTTATATACTACATATAGTGGTTATAAAACTAACTATATACAACATATAGTATGGGGAGGATAAATTCCCTCCCCATTAACTTTACTTTCTACAAAATGCACAATATAGTTATTCTACCTCCACGTAGTATCACTATATTATGCATTTAAAAATGCCTTTAAACTTTAGAATAATTCCACCATTCAGCTTTGTATATTCATAGCTTTGATTATCAAGTTCAAATTCGATTCTATCCATTTCGGTTATTTCATTCTCTTCATATATTACTATCTTTTCTAATATAGTATCTATCATTTCTTTTGTCAATCCAATCTTTAAAATATTTTCACAAATTCTTTTAACCACCTCAAAGTTTTTAGCATTAAGTTCATTATTATTTTGTTCATTTATCAACTTTTCTAATTGCCTTTCAATTAGATTTATATTATTTTGTAATTCCTTAGATTTATCTTTATAAATAAATTCCGGAACATCTCCATTTAATTTATCGTTATAGAGTTCTTTAAATTGATTTTGTAATTTAGATAAATTAATTTCTAATTTTTTAATAGTATTGTTCACACTACTTTTTGATTGCTCATTTTTCTTGGCACGCTCATTTAATTTATCTTGTAAGTCATTATTCTTGTAAAATTTAACAATCAAATTATTTATAAACTCTTCTATTTCTTTTTCTGTAATATGATGAGTTGAACAAAATTCTTTTCCCTTTTTAGCATTTACTCCGCAAATAAAAAAATCTACTCTGTCTTTTCTATGGATGACATACATATTAGTTTTGCATTTTCCACATATGACATATCCCGAAAATTTAGATTTTATTTTTGATTTAGATCCAAAAATTTGTTTATCCTTTAATATATTTTGAACTCGTTCATAAAGCTCTACCGATATTATTGGCTCATGTTTACCTTCTACAATTTGCCAATCCTCTTTTGATATCTTCTTTATTTTTTTACTTTTAAAAGAAGGCTTAATGGTTTTATGATAAGCAATTTTTCCCACATAAATAGGATTATTGATAATTTTTAAAATTGATTGTGTAGTCCACTCATTAATAAACATTTTAGTATTATTTTTATATTGAGATGGGGAAGGAATATTATTTCCATTCAAATATTTTGCAATAAGCCAATATCCATTACCTTCTGAATATAATTCAAATATTTTTTTTATTATCCAAGAAACATTAACATCAATAATTAATTCTTTGCCAGCCTTGATATAACCAAAAGGCGCAGTAATAAGTAGGGTTCCTTCATCCATTTTATGGTGTAATACTCTTTTAATTTTAAAGCTATCTTCTTTTGCTCTACGTTCATTAAAAAATGCTAAAATAGGAAATATCTCTGAATCATATTTTGTGCTTTCAAAAACTAATTCAATATCATTATCAGCTAAGAATTCAACAAATTTTAATGCTTCAATCTGATTTCTTCCTAGTCTACTATCATCTTTCATTAATAATGTGTCTATTTCTTTTCTGAGAATTCGTTCCTCAATATCCTTAAACCTTGAAAAATCTGTTCCAGAAACGTCATCATGAAGAATTACATCCACTATATTTGTGTAACCGTTCTTTTTACAAAAAGACAACAATATATCTCTCTGTGTTTCAATCCTTTCGTAATTTACGCCATTTTGATCAACACTTTCACGACAATAAATTAAAATTTTCTTTTCTGAGTTGGGTATATTTTTAGTCAGTGCAGTTATCATATATTTCTCCTAATTAAAAAATGCCATATTATTTATATTAGTATAACATAAATAATATGGCATTATCAAGGAGTTTAGTTTTTTAGCAATAATAATTGTCTATCAAATTCTTCCAATAGAATTTTTACCATATCTAACTCTCTAGCAGAATTATAACTTACAAAAATTTTACGTTTCTTTTTCATATATACCTCACTTTAAAATTTTAGTAATTACATGAAACCCGATACAAATACTATCTGCTGCATCCTCTTCAACATCTATTCCAAACTTTTCTTTTACAAAAGCTTGAGCGTTAGCTTTTTGTTCTTCTCTTTTTCTACCTTTAACTCCACATGTGCTTTTCCACTCAGAGGATTTTACCATTATATATACCATTTCTTTTTCGAAGAAGTTATTCTCAACTACTCCTAGAAGTTTAGCCAAGAAGGTATAGGCGTTAAGCATACCTTGGTACTGGATGTTCTCGATGGCAAATACCTCTGCTTTGGTGTTAATAATCAATTCATTCATTCTGGTTTTAATTTTAGATATTCTTTCTTCTGGTGTTTTAACTTTAGTAAAATCTTCAATTCCATAATCTATAAGTGCTTTTGATTCAGTATCAAATAAAGACCAGCCAAGTTTCCCTGCCTGGTCGAAAGACAAAAGTTTCAATATTTTACCTCACTATTCAGTTTTTAGTCTCTTAATTAATGTCCATGAGAACATGACTTTTTCTAGTTCTCCAGTTGGAATCCATTCATCTTCTTTACAAGTAGGACTAGGATTCTTTGTAGTTTTCTCTCTATCTGCTGTTTTACCTATATTGATGACATCATAGAATTGAATCAAAGCTTCTGAATCTGTAGAATCAGCATTTACTTCTGAATAGAAAATCTTCTTATAAACTTTATACTCTTCAATTTCACCAGTAGCTAGTTTATATATTTGGAGTTTGGGAGTGTATTTTTCATCCATCTCCATAATGAATCCATATGTCAAATCACATTTATAGGTAGAAATTGGTTGTCCATATGCCTCAAACTCAGCTTTCAATTGTTCAACTATCGATAGTGATTCTTCGGGACAATTAGATTCAAACTCTTTAACTTCTTCAATTCTCTTTATTTTGGTTTTATCAATGTGATTTTTCTTGTACCGAGTATCGAAATATTCAGCAATTTTCAAAAGCTTTTTATTTTTACCAAATTTATTGAAGTATCCAAGTTTGATTAGTATAGCTAATTGAGACTTATCACAACTTGTTTTATATTTAATATCAAGCATTAAATCAGTAAAGCAACTATATTCGTTTTTACCTAACTCATAAAGTTCATGAGCAACCTTATATCCCATATCTTTAATTGAGCTTAATGCTGAATATATAACATTGTTTTTCTCATCAAGAGTAAAATGTCTATTGTCTTGTCCAAGTCTCATAGGAGTAAACTTGATATTAAAAGCTTTTGAAGCTTCTTGTTTTACTAAGCTAATACGGTCTTTACTATTCCCTTTTTCATGGAGAAGATTTAAAAACACCTCATAAAAATGTAAAGGATAGTGACTTTTTAAATAAGCCCCATATAGTGAATCAATTGCCACACTATAAGAATGAGATGCATTAAATGAATACCTACAAGAGTCATCTATTATTTGCCATACTTTTTCAGTTGCTTCTTGAGCTGCTTCTTCACTAATTTTTTCAATTTCAATGAGTCTTTCTTTAAAACCTGTCATAAATTGATCTTTATATTTTTTAACTTTTTCTTCTCTTTTTTTAGCAATGTTTTTAATTACTTCATAACATTCAGACATTGAAATTCCAGCAAAATTTAAAGCAGCCATAGCCATTTCCTGATATAATAGGAAACTATTTGGCATTTCATCAGTTTGAATGAGCTTATCAAAAGCAGGGATATCATATGTATATGGTTCTCTATTTTCAAAAATATTGTACATAGATTTGAAACCTGGACGTATGGCTGCTACAAAAGCACAGGATTCTGAAATGTTCAATGGTTGATATTTCATTACTTTATGTTTTGTGGCAGATTTCTCAACTTGATTGATACCCATTACCCAACCATTTTTATAAATGTCCCAAACCTTCTGATTTCCATTACATATCGAAACTAATTCCTGTTCATCATGCTCTTCAAGTCCAAGCCTCTTATATGCCAGTTTTATTAATTTAACTACATCAACTTTCAATAAATCATTTTTAAGAAACTTATAATCTTCAGCCCATTTACCATCCATGACAGTACAGATTCTTTCTTTTCCTGTACTTTCTGATTTAATTTTTATAAGCCCTATCTCTCGTCTTATATTTCCCTGATAAATGAGATAGCCACATGGATGAGGCTTAATGTCAGAGATAATTCCAAGGTATTGTTCAGAGTCTTTAAGAATTTTATGATATTGTTCATCTACAAAATCATAAAGATCAATATCATCCTTTTCATCATCTTCTGCATATTTTAAAGCCTTCTCATATTCTTTTATTTGCTGAGATATTGTATTAGCCAATTCAAAATCTAAACCCTTCGCTCTAGCAAACATTTTAAATGCTGATTGAGGTTTAAATGTTCCATATGCCATCATAGGATATGAAAATTCTTTTCCTGCATCTCCATATACTTCTACGAAAACATCTGTTTGAGCTCCAGCAAAAACTTCTGGGTTTCCAGTATTTAAGTCAAGGTCTGCAAGACTCTTACTTTCTAGTATTCTTGTAGGACTCATAAATCTTTCAGGATACATTTTGACCTTGGCTGCAATTCTATCTATTTTGGTAAATCCCAACAGTTTATTAGTATAATAGCTTACACCTGAACCTCTACCGGAGTTTGTTATCATTCCACCTTTTTCTATAGCTCTTTTTACCAATCTGTAATCTAATAAAAAATAATCAGAGTGTTTAGTAGTTATGACATCATTAACTTCTTTTGTGATTTCAGCCTTATATCTTTCATGCAATTCAGTAGGTATCTTTTCCTTCTCTTCATTCCATTTCTCTTTAATCAAATCACCATATATCTTATCTATTTGTTTCTGAGTAAGTCCAGGATAAAGCGTAGGCATCTTAATTTCTTTATTGAAAATAGGAGAATTGTATTCTTCTACCATAAGAAATATATTGGTATTATCCATTGCTTCATTAATTTGTTGCTCAGATAATACACCCTGTTCTAAAAATCTCTGATATGCTATATCACCATCAGGATAATCCATATACCAGCTTTGTTCATCAGAGTATGACATATGCCTTGAAGTAAGAAAGTCATCTCTTTCCCAAGCTGTTGAGTTATCTATATAATGAGAGTCACACCCCATTATGATTGGAATATTATATTGTTGAGATAACTCTAAAATATGTTTATTTAAATTTTTCTGAAGTTCTACGTTATGGTATTGAACTTCTAAAAAAAAATGAGTAAAATGCTCATTTAGTTTTAATACTATATCATCTATATCTTCATACTTCCAGAATGCAACACAAGCCGTTGTTATTATAACTTCATCTTTGGGAAGAGATAATATTAAATCCAAATCAATTCTTGGGCGATAATAAAATCCGGTTATATTTGCTTCAGAGAGTATATCATTAATACATTGCCTTGCATTTTCAGTTTTTGCAAAAATACAAATATGAGAATTGGTATCATCTGATTCAAGGCGATCTTTTACCCAGTACGCCTCAGTTCCAAATACGAATTTAAGATTATGCTTTTTGGCTAATTCGTATCCTTCGACATATCGACCCTGAAATCCATGTTCAAGTGTTGATATTATTCCATGTCCTAATTCAACAGCTCTTTTAGCATAGTCTTCATTTCTTACTACCGAATCAGACACTCTCGCATTGGTATACATCGAATGTCTATGATAATTCTGAAATACCCTCAATTAATCACCTCTCTATGTCAAAGGCAGGATTAACCTGCCACTATTTAATTTGATCTATTAAATATATCCATCTGAAATCTCTTCGCCATTGCAGCAACTTGAATAGCTTCTTTTATAGCTAATAAAGCATAAC
>Ga0209728_1001767_pt1 | contig 12320 bp, 33 predicted proteins | sample RifGroD1_FD_183997 | JGI IMG/M metagenome (GOLD analysis project Ga0209728, IMG submission 183997) | Groundwater microbial communities from Rifle, Colorado, USA - Groundwater D1 (SPAdes) (version 2) | ecosystem: Environmental > Aquatic > Deep subsurface > Groundwater | place: Rifle, Colorado... | reverse complement strand
AGCATATTAATACAACTATAAAAAACATTCCTACATCAATGCTTCGTGCAATAATAGTATCAAATCCAATATAAGAAATTGATAAAAACATTAACAACATAAGTGGTATGCATATTAGAGCAGAAATGAATCCTTGTATTGCTCCTTTGCCCATTGTGTCCATTATTTTTCCCTCCTAAATTCCCAGAAAATCAAAGTTTTATACCATCTAACAAAACTATACTCATACTTCTTAAATCGTGTGTATTAAATCCCAGAACTCCTATAATTTCACCTATTCTATCTGAAGTTCCCCATGTTTTAAGGTTTGGAAACACTTTAATTTTATCATTTGTTCTTTCTGACCAACGATTTAGTGCATATTTAAATCTTTCATAAAAAGGAATTGTTAAATTTACTGGAAATGTAATATCTACTTTTACTTCTTTGCCTCTTTGATTACTTAATTTAGTTAAATATACGTTTTTAATAATTTTGTTTTCAAGATTAAATTGATCCCATTCTAACTTTAAAATATCATTGTTTCTTAGGCCTAGATACATTCCACATAAAGCATAAGTTAATAATTCATATTCTTGCTTATCTTTTAATTTATTGAATATCCTATCAGCAATATAATTGCAATATTCAATTCTTGATTCTTTATAACCCATTCAATAAACCTCCCTAATCTATAAAGATTTACTTATATCAATAAACTTAACATTGTATCTTATTAAATTATAATTTGGTTTAGTTGGTCTGTATTGAATATTCTTTCTACCAATGACCTGCGATTCGTTTTTAATTACAATTTCTGCTTGTTCTTTAGAATTGCAGGCGTATACGGTTTTATTTATTTTCTCTCCATATTTATCTAACAGGTTATGTATTACCACATAACACATAAGTATTGACCCCTTTCAACTATTAGATTTATTTATTTAACGATTATTAATACGTATTCTTAGTAAGGAGGTTTTCACTCCTTACTAATTACTTCCTCTAATATTTCTCTTAATGTTTTGAACTCTTTACTTATTTGATTAGTTAGTCTTCCTGTATTACTGTTTTCCTTTTCTTTATAAGTAAATACCAAACCTTTTTCTTTTAAAATTTGATGATCATTTTTTATGTTCTCTGTATCTCTATTAACCCTATCAATCTCTAGTTGAAGTTTTTCATCTTCATTTTTTGGAGCACTGGTTATAGTAGAATATACCCCAGATTTTCTTTCGGATTGATTCATTAATATTAAATATTCTTTATTTGTTTTTAAAGTCAATGAACTCATAGTTCCCATATATTCAATTTCTACTTTAGGAATAAACAATTCAATTTTAAAACTACCATATGATGCAATACATTTTTCACCTTCCTGTTGTTGTTGATTAAACTGTTCAAAATTTAATTTAAATCCTTGTTCTTCAAAATAACTGATAAAATCACTTTTTGCAGTTTTTAAAGTTTGTATCTTTATTGCGGTTAAGTCATCTATATAAGGTTTTGCGAGATCACCAATTTTTGCTTTTAGATCTTCTAATTCCTTTATCTTTTGTAAATTCATAATAATTTTCCTCCTATAGTATAATTTTACATTTCTATTATATGCCTCAAGCAGATATATTTCAATTAAAATATTTGAGCATAGAATCCTCGATTAACTTATCTTAAACACCCCATGTTTCTTCTTTCCCATATCATCAAACCAGAATCCTACTTGTGAATCATCAGGAAATTCAAAAGTTAATTTACGGTTACTTTCAATCTTCTCAATTAACATTCCTTGCCTAACTGATTCTCTAGATTCAGTATGTCTATTTCCGAATGAAGTTTTAATTGATTTAGTAAATTCTTTTCTGTGAATCATATAGATGTTTCCGACTATTAAATCTTCCCAATTCATATTTACTTACCACCATGCTCCCAAATATCTTCTTCCCCATTCTCATGAACCGTAACACTTGATTCACACATAATACACTCATAATTATGAATCTCACTATATCCAATACCTTCACTTGAATCAAATTCCACAGTCTCATTACAATATTTACAAATCATATTTAATACGCTTCCTTTCAAATAAAATAAAACTAGATATTTCTGGGAAATCAATCTTTACCAATAATTCTTTCAATATCAAACATATAACCTATTGCTAAATCTAATCCTTCTCTCTTACTGCTAAGTCGTTTATAATGATCCAAGGCAGGTGATTCTATTTCTCTTATTAATCCATTTAGAGATTGTCTTGCTTTATAAAGTTTATCTCTTAATTCATCCCATGCTTCTGGGTAATTCATAATTAATTCTCCTCCATTACATCTATATTTCACTACTTAAAATTTCACATGCCGTCTTTGCATCTTTAAAAGTTGAAAATGGATTAACGTACCCATCTACCTCTTCATTTTTATCATTTATAACTGAAATATGGAATCCTGTTTCTTCTTTTACTACCGTCAAATATAGTCCATCTTTCCATTTGTATTTTAACATTTAGAATCACTTATCCTTTCAAACAATTAAAACCACACTTTTCTAGGATAATTAAAACTTAAACTGATTTTTGTATCTTACACCAACTAAAACACTATAAATGTGATCTCTCATAATTTCAAATTGCTTTTCATCGCTTGTTTCTCTTAACTGTTTGATTGCTTTACCTAAATCAATCATAACTTCATTAAAAGGTCTATAACTCCCATCTGATTCACACATTTGGAAACCAATATTTTTCAATACTTTTTCCACACCAATTATCTCCGTTTCCCTAAAATCATTTTCCATTTTGATAAAACCCCCTCTTCAATTAAATGAATAATTTTCTCGTAATTTACCTCAATCGCTTATCATTCTTTGCTTCAAATTCAGCCCAACATTTCATAAATGCACTTGGATTATCTTTTAATAACCGTTTATACTTTCTATACTTTTTCTTTAAAACCTTCATTTCTCTTTCATAGACATCAGAATTTACCCAATTCCAAATATCGAAATATAAACAATCAAATTTAGTTTCTTTTGGAAATTCATAATCAAAAACATCACCTTGAATAATTTTTACCTTATCATTCAAAGGCAATTGTTTTCCAACTAATTCAATTACTTCAGGAAATTTTTCTAAGATGGTAATAGAATTTACTTCTTCTTTATCTTGAATAGGTAGTACAATTAACCCTATTCCTAATCCTGCTATAAAAACATCACCACGAGCATCCATAATAAATCTAGCATTACTTCTCTTTTCCATAGATGTATTAGACATAATAACATCGCTTGGATCTTGAAGTTTAATATAATCACCTGAAGGTATACCATCTTTTATAGCGCGAAAATCACCATCTGGGATAGTAAATTTTTTTAATTCGAACTTACCAATTTTACCTTCTTTTAATATTTCATGCATTGGCTTAAACAATATGCACAACCCCTATCTTAATACTTTTAAACATAATTTTAATATGAGTTTTCTCTTTCCGTCCAGTATTTAACCATATATCTAGTTGCACTTAAACATATTTCTTGTATATTTAACGAACTAACTTGTTGTGTAAGTAATTCCTTTGAAATATCAAATTTTTGACTCAGTATTTCAAGTTTATTTTCTGGAAAAGGTCTAGTTCCTTTTTCCCCATTGATTAATATATTGAAAAGAAACACCTAAAAACTTTGCCAAATCTCTTAATGATATTTGAGAAGTTTTCCTAAAGCATTCTAAACCGATCATTTATTTTCCTCCCTAGCAATTTCGTCTTTTAAATTCTCTTTTCACAAATTTCCTTTAACTCATTTGCATAAGCAATCATTTTATTAATTGCAATTTGTTCGCCATCGTATTCATCACAATCACCTGTATAAGTGACTATAACTCCAATATTGTCCAATTGATGATATAGAATATTGAATTCTGATTCTAATATATCTGATAAGTATTCACCATTAGCAATAATTACACTTTCATAAGTGTTTAAATTTTTCAATTGTTTTTCACTTATTGCATCGATAATATAACCATTGTTAGAATATAAATAAGGATCAACTCTATAATAATTATCTTTCTTACCACTTACTTTAAATGGATTATCCAAGTCAATTTTGATAATGTCTTTGTTGACTGTTTTCATAATATTCAACTCTGGGATAAAAACTGTCATATAAGTTTTCACTATTTAACCTCCTTCAAACTCCACTATATTCTAATCAGGAATAGCAGTGCAAGTATATTTTACAGAAGGAAACACTTCCATTTCCTTTTCGCATGTAGGACATTCAATAATTCGCTCATCTAAATTACTATTCATTGCTACTTGACCATCGAATTTATGACCACAGTAAGGGCAAATACAATAATCTACACAATTAGTTTCCTCTACTGGATATTTCTTCTTTACCATTTATAATTCCACCTCTCAAAATTTCTCTTACCCTATTCTACCATATCTCCAATCAATAAGTCAACAACTTTACAAAATTTTATTTTTTACTTCATAATTACATTTGGAACAGTTCTCTTTCCATATCCCTTAATAATATATCCATTATCTTTACAAAACTTCTCTGCTAATTGATAAGTCTCAAAAGTATCTAACCAGTCATCGGTTTCACAAATAATTACTGCCCAGACATATTCTGATTTTTTAAGCTCGTTGGTGTGAATTATTTCTACTTCTGTCTGCATAAATTCACTCTCCCTTTCTATTTTATAATCCCTAAAATAATATTATTAATTACTTCAGTTTTGTTTTCATTTCCTCTAATACAAACATTCAAACCTTTTGCAATCTTAATAACTTCTTTAATTTTTAATGGTTTTAATATTTGCTTTATTTCATTAGGGTTAGTTGAAAGTTTAATTGTATTGATAATATCTTGCATGATTATCACCTCATAGTTATTATACATGCAATTGTTTGGTTTTTCTAGTATTAAATTCCAAGATGCATATTTAGTGGATAATTATTCTCTTATTCTCCATCCACTAAATGATTCACATTCTTCATCATAATAAAAACAATCGTTGTTAAATAAACATCTTGCGACTTCCATTTGTTTTAATCCTAATAGGTCAATTATTTCTTGGGTAAGAAATCCACTTTGATTATTGCCTTTAAGTAATTCTGTAATTTTTTTCTTTTACTTTAGTATCATTCATTATTCTTCCTCGCTTCCAACATTTCTAATAATAATTTCTTTCTTAATATCCTCAAAATCCATAGGAGTATAATCAATACATTCTACACTAACATTAAAATGCTGTTTCCCTTCATACTTCAAATGATGAATATGTCCATGTATATTCGCATACGGCATTGATTCAGTTAAATAAATTGGCTCATGTGATAGAATATAAAACTCACCAACAATAATAGGATATTTACTAACCTCTTGAAATCCAACACTTCTCCACCAGTGAACTGATTTTGATCTATCATGATTTCCTAATATTAGAGTTTTGATTCCATTTAATTGCTGAACAATTTCGGTTGTAATTTCTTTATTTTTAAAACAAACATCACTAAACAGAAAACTTCATCATCTCTTTGAACAACTTTATTCCAGTTTTTAATAATTGTTTTAGTCATTTGTTCTGCATTGTCAAATGGTCTGTTTTCATATTTGATAATATTTTCATGCCAAAAATGAGGGTCTGAAATCATAAACATTTTATGTACACCCATATGTATTCTCCTTTCTATTCCCAGAAAATATCTATTTGGTTGGTTTTGCCCAATATTTTGATTTGCTTTTATGATAATATTTCTCAAACCAATCTTCAGCAATATCTGTTAATTCATCATCGTATTCTGAGTACCAACTACACTGAGTACATCTCATACGAACCATTGGAGGGTCTAAGTCTTCTGTTGGTTCAGTAGCTTTATATCTTTTCTTCATTTGACCTTTATCATTTTGAAAAAACTCAACCCAATAGGAAAGCATTACGTGTGCTCCAATTTTTACAGAACTATTGCATTCTGGGCATTTTAAATCTTTTAATAAACTGTCATCCATATAATTCACCTTTCTTAATATAGCTCGAAACTCTACTTTTAAGTTAAATTTTATCAACCACCTGTATTTGGATAAAGTCTGTCAATTTGTCAAGAAAGATCTCTATTAAGACATGAACAATTAACCTTTCCACAATTACAATCAGAGTAATAATGCTCTTCTAAAGCTGGAGGAAGTCCTATTTGTTTTCTTTGCCATTCAGATATAGCTTGACTCCATTGAGTATATTTAGGTGGACGGCAAGAACTTATTGATCTATTACATTTTATCCCTGTACGTTTATAATCATGTGCGCAAGTATAACAACTTCTTACATCACTTACTTCTCTTTCTTCCTCCCATTTTGGGAACAGTGGTTTAGACATATGTGAATAAGGAATGAAACATTTACGGCAATACTCTTCGATATGATTCCCTGAATGTGAACAAGTTCTACATTTTTTACCATACATTTAATTTTCCTCCTCAATTAAAATAAAACTTTTTTAATGAATAATTAATAAACATTAACTATCCCTAAGACCCTACTTCTAGAATTATCTAACATAATAACAATATTACCACTGGATACTGGAATTACAACACGGAATCCATCACAGGTTGCTTTACCTTCTTTAACATATGGAGTGAGATCAAAATCAAACAGTTTGAAAAAGTCTTGTAATTTCATAAGACAATCAATCCTTTCTACTTAAAAAATCCACCTTTTTCATAACACTCCTTAATCTCCCAAGCAATCATAGAACTAACTTTTACTTCATCAAAATTCCACTCTGGATTAGATGATATACAATAACTATAAACCTTAAAATAATTACCGTACAAAACATAAATTCGATAAGTTGTATCTGTGATAGATTTGTCTTTATAGGGATTACTAGTAAAGACATCATAATGAAATATTTTTGCATGTGGAGTTTCTTTGAGATAATTGTTTGCTAAATTAACTAATTTTTCAGGATAATTATCCATAGCTTAAAACCTACCTTTCGAGGGATTATTTCAATCAGTAATTAGTTCAAATAAATCGCCATTGTTTAAGATATAAACTCCATTAACTTTATATCCTTTACTTTGATAATATTCACACACTATAGTTAAAGCTTCATCTTTTGTTAAAATAAAGTAATTTCCATTAGTTAACATAATTCTTAATTCATATAACCCTTTAAATAATTTTGTTCTTGATTCAACGCCAGCAACCACATATCCTTTTGTTTGAAAATGATTACAAATAACAGTATAAACTTCTTCTTTTGATAATTTTGTAACTGTTAACATAGAATCAAACCCTTCTTTTAAACCAATTTAAGTCTACAATATGGACAATAAGATATAGGTGTTTCTAATACCCAACATTCTTCATCTGCTTTACCTTGAGATAATTCTAAAACCCATACTCCATTATTTTTAATAATTCTAATATCAACTTCATTTTCATCGTTAATTACAACCAATTGTTTGTTAAGACAGTTGTGATCTTCCATTATTAATCTCTCCTTCAATATTTTACTTATACATCCCAACACGACTTTCAAAATCTTTTTCCGCATCTTCTATTTCTTTTTTTAATGTCTTCAATTATCTTATCAAAAACATTTCTTATAGCAAGTTTTTCAAGTTTATGCCACTCATCTTCGAATTTATCCCCTGCCTCAATTAATAATCTCTCATTCTTTTTAAGTAATTTAGCAAATTCTCTCCAAATTTCATCTGCATCAAGTTCGTAGTTACCTAAAATTACATTATCCCAACCATAGTCCTCAATGTTAAAGAATGTATATAAATCAAGAAATTCTCCAACCGATTTAACTTTCCCATATTCCTTTAATACTTTAACTATGTTTTCCTTTTGGTTTTTATAGCAAATTCCTATGCTGTCATCTTCCTAAAATACAAGACATATGGTTTAAGTTTTTCCTTAACTTCATTTGACATTGTTCTTGGATTATAATTTTCTGCTCCATCTAAAACATATTCAAAATTAAAAGCTATCAATTTCATAAAATAAATTCCTCCTTACACCCACTTAATATCTATAACTAATTTACCAATATCCTTACCTCTAGTTGAATTAAATCCAAAACTAAACTCTTCAATATTTTCCATTTCCCAGAAATCATAAATATACAATTGTTTATTTGGTTTGATATGATTCCCTAACCAACTATCTCTTCCAACTAATTTATTCTCTTTATCACAGAAATATTTAAAAGCATTAGAAAATAGTTTGCAAAGTTGTTTATCTAATACTTCAACATATTCTTTGATATAATTTCCCCCAATCATAAAATGAATGTTCTTTATTGTCAAGAATTTTAGGTTTATTAATTAGAATTGTTTGTCTAATTGTTTCCATATAAATACACCTCTTATAAGTTACTTTCCATAATAAATATGACAAAGCGATAAAGATAAAGAATTTGGAAATGTTTTATTGCTAATTAATTTGTATCCAATACCAATAGATCCATCAAAATTATTGAAACCATAATTATAACCATCTCCACAATCTTTTGAAAACATATCTGTTAAGTCAGATTGATTTTCATTTAAAACTGTCATAATATATTCAATAGAATCTTTTAGTGCATTCTTATCATTAAACAACTTCCAAGGTTTATAACCATTAAAAAAAGATTTTCTTTTATTATCTTTTGATTCGTACCATCCCTCAATTAATAGAACTGGTAAAATATCTGTTTTTCCATAAATTACTGAGGGATAATATAATCTCTTATATGCATCATTATGGTCAATAACTTTTACTGCAATTTCCTCAATAGAATTAAGCACAGTAGGTAATACAAATTCCAAATAGTGTTTTAATAATTTTGCTGAATCAACTTCTACATTTAGACTTTGAACTAAATTTATAGACATGTACTCACTCCTTTCTATTCCAATTATACCTCATCTGCCATATGTCTCAATTTCCGCATATATTTTTCCAAACTAACTTTTGCTTCAACCAATGCTTCAATTCTTGCTTCTCTTTCAACAACAGCATTTTCATACGATGGGCCACAATCACTAAACATCCCCCAAGTGGCATAATTCTTATTATCTTTTTCAAGTTCTTTCTTTTCCTCTTTTAGTTTCTTTTCTAACCATTTTACACAATCCCTAACTCCTTCTGATTTCATTAATAATTGTTCTTTTGTTAAAACTAATTCTTCCATGTATGTCCCTCCTCACTTGACCTTAATAATATCTACTCTAAGAAAATCATTCTTAGGATTTCTTCTTTTCTCAATAATTGCCCAATCTTCAGACAATTTGCTTCTAAAATAAAACATAGTGTCTTCAAATAATCCTAACATTGAAATGTGGTCTACTTTAAGATCATAATCATGCAGAGGAGAAAAACGGAATTCAACCATTAGTTTTTTAACTTCATCAAAAGTTATATGTAATCACACCACCTTCTAATTTTGATATCCTAACAAAACGACATTTTATTTGGGTTATTCTTCTAGTTCACAATCTTTAGGTATCGGCAATTCATGTAATGAACTTCCATCTCCATTACCAATGAGAAATTTAAATTTCTTACACCACATATCCCAATTTTGTTTTCCTCTATTCCATTCTGTCTCATGAAAAGGACACTCATGACAACAATTTACTTTAATAATTTTCATATATAACTACTCCTTTCAATATATAATTTGGTGGCATTACGTTAACTCAATACTATTCCAATGTACCATAATTTCGTTATCAAAATTTTCTCCATTAGGCACAACATAATAATTCAAATTACTTAAATCACCTTCACAATTTTCCTCATCATTACCTTAAATTGTTCCTTCAGTAACTTTTCCGTCAACATCATAAATTCTAACCTTAGTACCATTTTCTAAAATCTCCATATTATATTCCTCCTAAGATTTACTTTCTATAATACATTTTACTACCTCTTGTCACTTATTGCAAGAGGTAGTAAATAATTATTTATTGAATATATATTTGAATTAAATTATTTAATCTGCTCTGGCTTAAATTATAATATATATTATCATTTTCAAATCCTATGTAATTTCTATTGGTATTCATACAGGCTTCACCGGTAGTCCCTGATCCCATACAATTATCTAAGACTGTTTCACCTTCATTAGAAAATGTTTTTATGAGATATTCACAAAGTTCTACTGGTTTTTGAGTAGGATGACCACCCTTAAATCTCCTTAAAGGAAAATTTAATATTGACTTAGGATAATATTCATCTGAATAATGAGGTTGTGCTTCAAAAGCATTATAATTTGTTGTTTTACCTCCCGTATTTTTCAGTTGCATTTTTCCTTTTGTCATTTGAGGATTATATGTACAAGGCTTTTTGTAAAATACTAATATATCTTCATGCTCTCTGAGTGGTTGCTTCTTTGCATTAAGAAAACCTGTGACTTGTGATTTACTCCAAACTAAACTATATTTAAATATTTTAGGATTGCTCATAACCAAAGCACTTGTAAATGGTTGACTTCCGAATAGTACAATTGCTCCGTTGTCTTTAATTACTCTTTCATAATGCTCCCATAGTTTATCAAAAGGTATAATAGCATCCCATTTGTTTCTTGTTGTTCCGTATGGTAAATCACACAATATCATATCTATAGATTTATCAGGTATTAAACACATTCCGTTGTCACTTATACAGTCTTCATTATAAATTTTATTTAATTCTAATATACAAATCTCCACCTTTATTATTATTTATTATATTATGTTTAATAAAATTCAAAACCCTTGCTAAAGTAGACTTACAGGGTTCGCAATTTGCCAGGAAATATGAATTCTATTGTACTAGACATACATTGTTGATTTGCCACACTTGGGACAAATTAACATAATAATATCACCCTTATAATTATCTTCATCTTTTGCAGAACAATTTTCACAGAAGATATTTTTACAATCACATAACATTACATACCAAGATGATTTACCACAAATACATTTAGTACATTTATTTGCGTCTATATTTTGATTTGAAATATTAATCATTTATTAAATTCCTTCCTTTCAATTAAATTCTGGAATTTATTTATTTTTATATAATTCATTAAGTTTTTTGTTTAGCATTTTTATTTCAAGTGGATTACGTGAGTGTTTAATTTGTTTTTTAATACTGCTAATATTCTGAAAATTATTATCAACCACATTACTCCATTGTTGGCTTAATTCATCTAATACATCTTTTAAATTCTTTCCTTGATATTCAATCTTAAAAACACACCCTCCGTTTGCTACTTCGTCTTTACCAAAACATTTTCCATCTTCACAAGGGTAAATAGTATTATTTACTACAAAGAATGTGTGAATCTCAGGATTCCACCATTTTCTTAAAATATCTTTTTGTTGAAGTGTTAACTCTTCTAATTGTTCTATAGTAATTACTTGTTTCAAAATCTTATCTCTCCTTTGTTCTCCTTAATAGGGGACGGAATTACCGCCCCTTATATTCACTAATATTTAACTAAATAAATCATCATCATCGTCTTCATAATTATAGTCTTCTTCATTCTCTTGTTGTTCAATTATTCTCAATACTTCATCAGGTATTTGTGCACGATTAAGTTCCTCAATCTCATGCATTACCTGAATATCTGCTTCTGTCATTTCATAGTCTTCTTCATATGGTTCATCATTTTCAAACATATCCTCAAATATATCCGGTTCTTTCTCTACGTAATTTTTCTTATTTTGTGGGCCGAAACCCCTATGTTTTGGCGTTTTATCAGCAAAATATATTATATTCTCAGTCTTTAATCCAGCTTTCTTTTTATTATTTACACAATGAACAAACTTATCATGCTCTTCTTTATCATAATTCATCATTATCCATTTATAATATGTAAAATCAATTCCAAATTCCTTACCAGTATCAAGAAGTCCTAATGAGTGTTCTAAGTTATAATACTTTTCTGCTTTTTCATCACTATTAAATCCATAATAAATATCAGAAAGCAATGTATCAGGATTAGAATCCAATAAAGCTCGAATGCCATGTTGTTCATCATTAGCATTAATCCAATATAATAATTCATTCTTCCTAATCATATCTTTTTCTGTCGCTGTACCCTTTTTCTCTTTCTTGATAATAGACCCTAATTCACCATTTAACACTTTATTATTATTTTTGTAAGCCTTACTTCCAGTGAATATCTTATTGCTATTTCTATCAAGTTTCTTATAATATTTAATACCCTCTTTGAGATTTAGGTTTGCTGTTTCTTCATCTGTAAATAAAGTATAAATATTACAACTTTCTCTTACTATCTTATTAGGATCATCTTTATAATACCAGTTACCTGCTGATT
>Ga0209728_1001759_pt1 | contig 12356 bp, 30 predicted proteins | sample RifGroD1_FD_183997 | JGI IMG/M metagenome (GOLD analysis project Ga0209728, IMG submission 183997) | Groundwater microbial communities from Rifle, Colorado, USA - Groundwater D1 (SPAdes) (version 2) | ecosystem: Environmental > Aquatic > Deep subsurface > Groundwater | place: Rifle, Colorado... | reverse complement strand
TTCACTCCCGTCAATACACTTATTAAGGATTTTTATTATGAACGAGAATATTGTTGAATTATATCCCTTGAAAGTCTTTAACTTTAATGTCAAGGTTGGGAATCAGGGATTTCGTCTTGAGGGAGTCCTTGCCCATGACATTGATGAGGCTAAGGCAAACACCATCATCATGATTGGTTCTGGGAAAACCCCAGTTCCTAGCTTCATCCATATTGACAATTATGAATCGGCTATCAATGATGCCGAATATGATTTTGAGCCATTGACTGATATGTCTGTCTATCCTTCTGCCAAGAAAGAGATTGAACAGATAAAGAGAATTCAGGATGAGGTCAAGGCTCCCCCCATCCCTGAGCCTTTGCCTGATCCTGAGCCTAAGACTCAGGAAGCTAAGATCATTGAGCTTTACCCTGAAGATTAATCTTTTGCGCGGAAATATAAGGAAAATATCATGATTTATTTTACTGGTTACAATCCCATCCTCAACACAATGGTTTTTTTCGAAACGGACTGTGTTTATAGTAGAAATCTTCGAGTACAGTTATATAAAGCTATAGCAGAAAAGGGGTTCATCGAATGTAGCTATTGGGCTACTCATCCTTTAACGAATACGTTAATAGGTATTGGGGGAAAGTATCATCCTAATCTCCCCAAGGACAAAGAGAGTGTCAAGGAAATCCCTCATCCTGTTATCGATCCCTATTATATTGCAGAAGAAAGCGATTTGGGGTACGATCAATAGGGCACTTCGATTTCAGAAACTCAAGAGGATAATGATTAGAGAGAATAAAGGGGGATTAAGATCATGGAAATGACAAAAGAAGAAATTGATTTGAAAAACAAGTGTGGTCTTGATAATTTCACCCTACATTATATCAGCCATGCACTTTGGACCTATAATGCAGTTACTGAGGGAAATTTCACCTTAAAACAACTTTCTCCGTACGTCATTAAATTAAGCAAAATTGATTGTGAAAAATTCCAAAATGACAATAAAAACATTCTTGATTCCTTTTACGATATCGTCAAAGATTCAATAATCAAAGAAGACGCAATAGAACGATGTGGTTTTGATTTTTGGATGACAAGGAATGATTTTGGATTAGGATATCTTGAGATGTTTTCCTATCTCAAGGAAAACATGGATGAAATGGATGAAATGAGAGAAGCTCTTTACGATTCTGCTATAAAATATGGGAAAGCCCCTCTTTTTTTGGGGAGGAATTCAAAAATTATTTATATTGGTTAACCATGCCTAGGGCACTTCGATTTCAAGAGAGTATAAGGATTAGTAATAGAGAGAGAAATAAAGGGGATTAAGATGAAATTCACGTTTACTGTTCTACATGCTGACAAGGAAAGTTTTCGGGAAACCATTATGGGCGGCATTGTCCCCCTTGGCAATTATAATAAGGTTGCAACGTTCAGCAAACATGAATGTTCTTCTCTTGATCATTGTTTCATTCAGACACAGAACATTCATGCCAATTGGTGCAATCCCCCTAAGCGTTCGACATCAGTTGGTGATTTGATTCGGGATGATGATTCTGGTCATTATCATATGGTCGATTCCTGTGGTTTTAAGGATTTGGGTATCCTTTAATTCCCCCGCGAAATTAGAAAGGAAAGAGATGATGGATTTTAGCAAAATTGTTATGTCAAAGTGTGATAGAGTACAGGGAAACCCATTTATTGACTTAAAATTAATGGATCACTGGAAAATCACTTTGGTTAATAAATTAACCCGTAAACAGGTGACTTTCATTTATAGCCAAGGATATGATTTTAAGGGGGAAAAACCAAAGGTTGATAAAGTCATTGATCAGGTTACGGAATTATGGTTATATTCCCAAATAGGCCATGATGAAATAATCGAAAATATTATGGTAGATGACCATAATCGGGCTGAAAAGATATATAAAGAGATATGTCGTATTGGAGAGGGCTATCGACGAATCACTCAAGGGTGTATGGAACAATAATTCCCTAGGGCACTTCGATTTTAAGAATATAATCGGCTGAAGATTAGAGAGAAAGTGGAATATCATGGACAAGATTGATTTCAAGATGGTTCGGGGAATGGAAAACAGGGATTGCCTTTGCTATCTCTGTAAGGAAAAAAAGGCAACGCATAAGACCAATGGGCAATGGAAAATGGCCAACGGTCAAAAAACAGAGCTTTATGCTTACCTTTGCCCTGCATGTATGGCCGAAACCCTCAAGAACAAGAATGCGGAGTTTGCAATCGTCAAGATGGAGTTCTAATCTTTATAAGACGGGGGGATCATTCCCCCTTTCTTGATAAAAATTTGAGCAAAGGTGATAATGATGAACCTGATTAAGATTGAAGAAACCGATAAGGATACTTATCTCCATTATGAGCATGATGGATATATTTTCCTGTTCTCAAAATCATTGCTTCGGTTGGCTATTGTCTCAAGGGAGAAAATGGCCGTTGGCACGTATGCCAATGAAAAAAATTTTGTTCAAGACGTTTGGACTGGTTCTATTTACTATCATGTTCTTCTAACTACGATGCTTGACGATGTTATCCTTCTGCATGAAGAAGATAGCCGTTGCCTCTAGGTCACTTCGATTTCAGAAACTCTTAAGGATAATGATTAAGGGAGATTAAACCATGAAACTTGAGAATGGAGTATGGAAATACGTTTTTGTCTCAGGGGAATATCGTTTTGTTCATTCCCTAGACTTTGGCAAGAATCATGCATCTCTTGTCAAGAAAGGTGAAACTGCTATTTCCGCAGGAACCATCAATGTAAAGGGAAATCTTTTTCAATTCGTTAGTCATGGATCAATGACCCTAAACGTCGATTCCAGAGATGAAGATACAACGGAGCTTGAAAAAATATTAGGCATTCCACGTAACGACATGGGATGCTAGGGCACTTCGATTTCAAGAACATATCTGGTTAATAATTAGAGGACAATAATCATGAAAAACGAAAATGAGATCAGAGAATCACTTGCTCAATGTTACGGAACGCAGGGTTATCACCGATGGAGTATTCTTTTCAGAAAAATGGCCCTTACTGATGGAGCAAAAACAGTTGCCGATATGTGCGGAGCATATTGGTTAATGGACATTATTGGTTCTTACCAAAATAAATGTCTCAAGGATGATATGCTGCGAGACATGCAAATATGGACGTTGCGCAAGAAGGCTGATTGTTGGGAAGTTATCTGCGAGCGGGATACCAATGATATCTTTCTCACTAAGGACATAGAGTATTCTGATTTTCCCCTGCCCGAAGGGATCAAGCTCTATGTATTACCCGCTGATGAAAATGAATACATCATCATGCTCCCTAGCGAATGGTAACATGGTCACTTCGATTTCAGGAACTCTTAAGGATAATAATTAGGCCGATAGAAGCGGAAAAGTAGTAGATAAGATTAGTCTCTTGTCGAAACCTATTCAAACTGTATCGACCTTAGGAGAAGGGGGGGATGACTTCCCCCCTTCCCTAGAATAAAATTAAGGAAATAGACTATGAAATGGAGAAAAAAATTCAAACCAGCGGTTGATATGGTAGGAACATCTAAACGTGTATGTCCAGAATGTCTTAAGGAATATACGGTCAAGGCCCCAGCTTCATGGTCGATTTATCGTCTCTGTGACGAATGCTCAAAGCCAGTCAATAAAATTAAGGAATAGAATGATGCCAACATATAAAAAACTTTCGTATTGGGAAGCTCTTAAGATGGGGATCAAAGGAGAGGGGCTTATTGTAGTCCTTCCCGAAAATGTGAATCCCGGATATCTGGCGTGTGGTGATCAGAAATATCATCCCTGTGCTTGCCCTTTGGATATCAAAGGGATGAGCTATAAGGATGCCCGTTCTCGTTTCAATCTTATCAGAATTGTCCAGCTTGATCACTTCTGCAATGAGCCTAATGTCAGTCGCAAGCGTGTTCAGGCTTGGTTGGTTCAGTAATGGAAGAACCTGAATACTATCTAATCGAATCAAAGGATATTCATTATCTTCAAGAGCTTATGAAGAGGCTTTATAGTGAGAAACGGATGTATGGGGATGAGATGAGGGACAATGGAAACAGGTTGTCCTTGGTTATAAAAGATGCACTACCTTATGAAGATCCTAATTCCCCATAATGAAAGGATGTTAGGGCACTTCGATTTTGAATTAATATCCTGCTTATGGATATAGGACAATGACACTTCAAACTCTGCTTGATTTCCTTCCTTAAAATCTTCAGAATTCTTCCTAGAGGGGGTGAGATTTTTCTTGCCCCTCTTTCCTTTATGTGGCATTATTTATCTTCCGCGAAAGTCTAGGGCACTTCGATTTTAGAAACGTATCGGGTTTAACCTTAGAGAGAAATATTGAAAGGAATAGAATCATGAATGAATGGATCAAATTACCTTCCGTAACTGGAGAGGAAGTCTCAATCAGTGATGATTCTGGCCTAATCGCTTTCGCCAGCATAGACCAAGACATGGAATCGGAAAATCCCCTTGATAGCAATGATGGATTGGGAATGATTTATTCATTTTCCCCTAAACATCAACATTCCCTCAATCTGAACCTTCACAAGGCTCTTGTTGAGCAATTCGGGGATGATGTTATCCCTCTGTCATATTTTGAGCATGGAAATTGCATTTGGGCACCCCTTGGGGAACTTAATTCCTCACCTGATTTCCGATGGGATGGAGTCTGTAATGCGGGAATCTGGGTTCCCGATCAATCAGTCCTTGACTCTTACCTTCCTGCTATCTATGCGATTGCGGGTGAGAATAAATACAATTCCCTTCCGGATGATGAAAAGAAATCCCTTCGTCATTCTTGGATGAAAGAGCAAGCTCGTTCGGCCTGTAAGACCTATACCCAGTTTTGCAATGGTGAAGTTTTCGGGCATGAAATCGTCATTTACAAAATCAGAAAAGCGGATAACGGCCATATCTTTAACAAGAAAGACGATTACCGATTCGATACTCCCGTTGTTGAAGAATCCTGCTATGAGCTTTATGGATGGGATTATGCTCACTGTGAATTTCAGGAATTCATTGATGGACTGAACTGCACAGTGAGCTAATGGCTATCTATCCCCCTTCTTAATTGAGGGGGGATTTATCTCTTGCGCGGAATTAGAAAGGCGGTGAATAAAATGGCTGACGCTATGTTGACGGTGACGATTAGACTCATGGATCTGTTGGCATCTTGGATACTCCCATTATTTATTGGATTCGTATTCGGGTGTTTGTATTCAAAAAAGTGAAGTCTATAGGGCACTTCGATTGTAAGTCTGTGATAGGATTAATATTAGAAAGAGAGGATGAATATCATGGAAAATTATGAGCCTGTTGGAGTCACCACGTTAAGGGACATGGATAAATATCCTCCCCTTGAAGAAAACTCCCCCGAACCTATTTGGGATATGTGGAAAAAAGCGTCTAAAATCTATGGCCTTGAAGGTACGGATGAAGATGCCCGTTTGATGTCATTGTGCTACACTGACTCCATCAATGACCGTGAGCATATGGATGTCTACCCCGATCTATTCTTTGCTGAAGTAACCAAATTCTAGGAGTAGAATCATGCCTGAATATAAAAATGAACCTTGCCGTATTTGGCTTGGGGAAAACTGGCTTGATGGGAAGCTGATTCATTACACCGTATCTTACGATTACAATGGGGGCATGGTTGTTGATGATAAATGGTATCAAGGGTACAAAGTCCCTTCTCCGATAATCCCCAAAGGGTATGCTCTTGTTTCTATTGGAGTAGGGTTACAGATGAATGCCAAGCCCCCGTTTGCTACGGCGTATCTTAAGCCCTTGGAGAATCAATCAAGGTCACATATCAAAGCTGATTTCAAGAAAAAGTGATAGCCTATCGGGCACTTCGATTTTAAGTTCTTATCTGGTTTAACCTTAGAGAGAAATAAAACTAAAGGTGATTAAGATCATGAGTCCAACCGCCAAAGCACGTCAGAGCCAGATGAAGAAAACGCATGACAGACTCCGTACGGCAAAGGTCCGTGAACTCAATGTGACCGCTGTCCGTGAGATGAAAGGTAATCGTAACGTCTCACGTTGTCAATGCCCTCATTGTGGTTGCTTTGTCGCCAACATGGATGAACATTGTTGCTAGGAACATTTTGGATTGGCCATGTATTCTTTTTCGTAAAGGTCCATGGCCTCTTCAACTAATTCCTTCGCTTCCTTGAGACCAATATAGTTTTTACTTAATTCTCTAGCCCTTTTGATATGAGTTATTTTTTTGCTATTCAAATAACTTGGAGTATATCCTTCAGATTTCCACATAGATATAAAGCTTTCTAAGATAGAATTATTATTAGTGATTGGAATATTATCAATAAGATTAATCTCTCCATTATAAATAGCAGATAAAACTCTTCTATTCTCAAGAGATAATGCTTCATCCCACATAACAGTATATTTTATAGCATAATTGATTAAATCACTTGTGCTTTTTTTGTTATGCGTAATTACATATTTGGTTTTACTATCTTCAGACAATGTACCCATTAAATAATCTTTTACATTCAAGTTAAAACATCCTATCATAACCTTATGAGAATGTCTAATCGCCAATTTCGCACTTGTTGGCTGGCATCATTACTGAGAGCTGCGGGTGCGTGAGGGACACAGATCAGGGCACTTCGATTTTAAGTCAATGACAGGATGATGATTAGAAAGAGAGGAATAAAATGCCTTCAAATAAAGAAAAATGTGTCTGTGAAGGAACGGATGGATACTTCATGTGTGGGGTAAAAGGCGTTCTTGCTCATGTGGAAGATGGGAAAATTATCAGCACTATCGAACGATGCGATTTGTGTTGTACTTTTGAGTCGGATGAAGATGCCGATCATTATTTGAGAGAGAAAATTAATGGAAAAGGGAAAAAAATGAACATCAATGAATTGATCGGGGATATACTAAACTCCGCGAGTGATGAAGGGTGCAGTGATGATCTCACGGTTATCAGCAAAAACGCTCTGACCCCTTTCAAGACTCTCATGGAGATCAGGGCTAAAAACATGGACCCCGAAAGTGAAGGGATTACCCATTCGTTCTATACAGTGGCCTTCGGCAATGCTTTCGATGGGATCATCATGGAAGGTCTTTTCACCGATATGGATGCCGCCATCGAATATGCCGAAAAATATGCGGGTGAATCCGAATGGCATGTTGCCCCGATTGATATTCTCCACTAGGGCACTTCGATTTTAGAAACGTATCGGGTTTAGTGATAGAGGGCAATAAGCCCCACGAATAAAATAGAAAATGAGGAAAGTATTATGCGTGAAGCGAAAATGCGTAAGGCGGCTCGGAAACTCTGCGAGAACACAGCTCTCGGTTCGATGATCGTGAACTCCAAACGGAATCCCGTTTTGGTCGGACCCGAAGCTCTCAAGGGTGTCGGTGTCAAGGTCAAGGCCAATGGGTTCTTTACCTTCCCTGTCGGTCGTGGCAAACGGGCATGGGCCAAGGTCAGCATGGATATCCCCTTCCGTTTCATCACCAAGAATCAGGCCGAACGTCTCAATGACACGGCGGTTTTCCACAACGTCACCATCATCCGCAAACAGGCTGGGGCGATCAATCGGTTCGCCATTCAGGGTTCGGAAACGGCAATCAACAAGGTCATGGCTACCCTGTAAGTAAGATTAGGGGGAAGGTAAATCCCTTCCCCCACAACTTTTATGCAAAGGCAAAATAAAATGAATGATTATCTGAATCTGGTTGTTATCCCCAATTTTCATTGCGGGAATGCGATTATCGACATGTCTAAGGTAGCCTATGTCAAAAAGACTACTTATGGAAACAGGAACACCTGTGGAGTTACCACAACTCTTTTTCAGTTCAGTAAAGATAAGTATATCTACACCATCCCCGAATTCGATTTGAAGCGTTTCATCAACTCCCTGCCAGATAGTTCTTTCGTCAAAGAGGGCGGTCCTCTGCTTCTGGTGTTCGACGTGAAGGGTGATCCTGTTCTTATCAACTTCGATATGGTTTCTTCGATCTCGACCATTAGCCCTGACAGTAAAAAGGGGAAAAGGACCATCGTGAATTTCGACGGTGATATGGCTCCTCTGTTTATTTCGAGTGATGTTCCCAGTGTTCTTCGTGAACTGCGTAAAGATGACGTTGTTCTCAATGTTGGTGTTGAGCTTGAGACGGTCGAGGTCTAGGGCACTCTGATTTCAGGAATGTGTCTGGTTAAGTATCAGGGGAGAGAACGGATAACTCCCCTTTCAGTTTTGGTTCTGGTTTCGTTTTAGTTGTTCTTTCAGAAAGGAAGGTGTATCATGTAACACTCACGGTTAGGACGGTAAACTCCCCCCGTCAATAAGGTATGAAGGGAGCAAAGAATAGAATAACAACCTCTACCATTAGGGAACAAGAGGTAAATCCCCATGATTCGTGATGGCCCGTAAGTAGCAAACAAACGTTTTAAGGGAGAGGATATAATTATTCTCTCCCTATAGTCTTATTTTCTTCCCGCGAAAGTCTAGGGCACTTCGATTTCAATTTCGTATCAGGATGAAGATTAGAAAGAGAGGGAATAAAAATGAAGATTGATACAGTCAATGTTATTTCGTATCATTTTGACGGGAATAATGAAGATATGAACGTCTTCAGTTTTTCCGACGATGCCGAAGGTAATGCCGAAGCAGAGAAGGTGTTTACTGACATCATCATTGATGATTATAAGGAAATGGATAATGATTCCATTACTGATTACCTTGATGATGGATTCTATGAAAATGGTATGCTCAAGGTTTACCTTATCCATAGCAGCATTAACAACTAGGGCACTTCGATTTCAAGAACGTATGAGGATTAAGATTAGAAAGAGAGGGAATAAAAATGAACATCAATATCGTTACCACAAAGTTTGAGAATCTGAAAACGGATGGGGTACATTTCGGCTTTCGTATTTATACCGACAATGGTGTAAGTTATGATAACATTTTCTTTGAGGATGAGAAAGAAGCGAAGGAATGCAAACCACTTGACATGCTTCGTGACATTGCGGCCAATCCTGCCAATGACGAAATATCTGAGATGATGGATACTATTGAATCCCTTCAACTCGGAGTAAGCATTGATGATGAAGAGTACACTTGGGATGAAATAGAAGATTGTTTTCGATGATCCTTTATTATAGGGCACTTCGATTTCAATAACGTATCAGGATGAAGATTAGAAAGAGAGGGAAAGAAAATGGAATTAATGGAAGTATTGGCTACTTTGGTTTCTGGTTCTGATACCATGTCCCACAAAACTATCCGTGTTGATTTTGATGATATGGGACCAATTGCTGAATTGGTCAAAAAATATGAGGATACTTCTGGGAAAGAAGATCATATCATCGGCTACTCTTTATCAATCAATTCGGCAATTCCAGAATCAGGCTCAACCAAAATGAAGGGATTCTTCCTTGACAAACCTTCGGCTATTGAATGGGCTGAAAGCAATCTGGACAAACGTGACCAATGGATGGTCGTTCCGATTCTTGGCACTGGTGATAAGATTACCTCATGGGATTCTTTGCCCTAGGGCACTTCGATTTTAATAACGTATCCAGATAATAAACAGAGGGATACAATCCCAATTTTTGAAAGTCGTAAATCGACAAGAAAGGTTAGAGAAAATGGCTGGTAGTACTCGTGGTCGTAAGACCATTCAGATTCGGATGCAGGAATATTTCGGCACCAAGAACATGACCGAAACGGTCAAGCGTGTCTCGGCAATCGTCGAAGGGGCAAAAACCACAGTCGAAGCAATCACAATCCTCAGCGAAAAGACCGAAGGCAAGCTGTCCGTTTCCAGCCCTGCGTTTATCAACTTCGTCCGTTCGGCTCTCAAGGCGGGTCGTGTCAAGAAGGGTTCGACACTGTACAATCTCTGTCATCGGTCTCGTGGCCCCGTTCGCGGAAGTGTCTATACCATTTCGCCCAAGGTTTCGGAACCTGTTTCGGAACCTGTTTCGGAAGTCCAGACCGAAGTTACGGCCTAACGGTTCATCTGGGGCAGAGAAATCTGCCCCAACCTTTTTATATGGAGAATAGGAAAAATGTTGACTGATAGCCTAACTAAAATTTCTGATGAGATTTTAGAACACTGTGACATAAATGGGAATTTTTCGTGTGATGATAAAGTCGAAAAACTTAAATTAGCTCAACTTCTCTTAAAGGGTTCGATTGCCTTGGCTTCTGAGGTAGCTGAGGAAACAAATAACACCCATGCTCATCACTATTTGATCGATCATCTTAAAATCAGAGTAAGCGAAAAACAGGTTCCTTTGCATAATTTTGTTTTTGACTTTGATAAATGGATTGAACAAATCAGGGATAAGGATAATGAGGACGATTCATTGTGATCGAATTACATGGAATGGAGAATAGTAATGCAAGCCCAATGGCTGATTGACACTATCAATGAATATGTCGATAGCAATGATGAAATGTCTCATGGTAATGATGGGGATATTTCTCATATCAAACCATTGCTTAAAATCGAATTGGCTCAAGAACTTCTTTCTGCATGTATTACCCTCTGTGAAGAAGCGGCCAGTGAAATGAATGATGTCCATGCAAAAGCGTACATTGTTGACAATCTCAAGGTGTTTCTGAACAGTCAACACGGTTTCCTAGACAGTAGTTTTAACCTTGAAAAATGGATGGACCAGATCAAGGATGAGGATAATGATGTCGAAGGTGCTGATGGTGATTCCTAGGGCACTTCGATTTTAAGTTCGTATGAGGATTAATCTTGTAGGGAATATTAGAAAAGGATTAGAATCATGAACAAGAAACAGACCCAACGGCTTGCAAGCTTACTCCCCAACAATGAGCCGAAGTACGTCCGAATCTATGACAATGGTGGCGTCGATGCGTGGAACGGAACTATTGACCGTTATACAGTCGTGTTCTCAGGAAATTATACCAAAGGGAAAGGTTATCATCAGAATGTGACCATGAGTAAAGATCCCTATTGGCCCCAAGGTGTCTGCATGCACGGTGAAGACAGAAACATGATCGATGCCCCTCAGGGTTGGCCCCCTGCTATTGGAAGGAAGTGGGGAAGCGGATACCTTTCTCTGCACTGCCCAAGGATTGTCAACACGTTGTTTTCCATGATTATGCTTCGATCTGGAAGCTTCCTATCGAAGCCATTAATCCGATTATGAATGAGCTTCGGTCTGCAATCATGGATGAGAACTATGATTTAGTAATTCATTTCAAGTAAGGGAGTTTGTTTCGATGGAGACAATGGTTATGGATAATGAGAAGAAAGTATCTGTATGTCCAAGATGCAATAGTCAAAGGATGCTTTCTTCTCTTTACATCAATGGATTCAGGATGATAGAATGCTCTATCTGTGGAAAATTTGAGAAGTACGGTAAGGAAAAATATGTACAAGAGAAAAATAGTCATTCATGCGGACGGCGCGGCGAGTCCTAATCCCGGAATTGGTGGTTGGGCTTGCGTTCTTTTTGATCCCGCGAAAGATTATAGAAAAGAACTAAGTGGGTTTCAAGCTGTGGCAACAAACAATCAGATGGAACTTACTTCGGTCATTGAAGCGTTCAAGGCTTTGAAGATGCCATGCAATGTAACATTGTACTCTGACTCTCAGTATGTAGTCAATGCTTTTAACCAAGGTTGGATCAATGGATGGCAATCAAAAAGATGGATTGCCTCAAGTGGAAAGCCTGTAAAAAATCAGGAACTTTGGAAAGAATTACTTTGCGCCATTAAGCAACATGATGTAACATGGATATGGTGTAAAGGCCACGATGGTAATGCGGGTAATGAACGGTGCGATGAACTGGCCGTCAATGCAATCTCAACATATAGAAAATTAATGGAGTAAATTATGTCTGGAAAAGTCCTCTTTTCAAAAATGTTTGCCGATATCCCTTTCAATGTATCTATGCTACCTGAAAATATACAAAGGATTGACACGGAGATCGCTCATGACTCAGAGCTTACCCCACGTATTAAGAATTTCATAGCAGAGGGAGTCGCCTCAGTCCACCAACGTGCCGATGAAAACGGAGCAACAATCGCAGAGATTGCCATTATGTCAAGTCATCAGATTGATTCCTTGGGAAAGTATAGTTTCCTTCCCCCCGCAGGAATGATAGTCCCTGATGGTGAAATCCCCGAAGTTTTAAAAAATTTATTAAAGATGTTTGGAGAGATTCAATCTCCAAAAAAGGATGAAGATGTGGATGGTCTTATTTGAGACTAGCTGGTTGGCATCATTACTGAGAGCTGCGGGTGTGTGAGGGACACAGATCAGGGCACTTCGATTTTAAGTTCGTATGAGGATTAAA
>Ga0209728_1001758_pt1 | contig 12357 bp, 8 predicted proteins | sample RifGroD1_FD_183997 | JGI IMG/M metagenome (GOLD analysis project Ga0209728, IMG submission 183997) | Groundwater microbial communities from Rifle, Colorado, USA - Groundwater D1 (SPAdes) (version 2) | ecosystem: Environmental > Aquatic > Deep subsurface > Groundwater | place: Rifle, Colorado... | reverse complement strand
AAGTGGATGACCCCCAAGAAAATTCTTTTTTTAATCCTGGTTCTTGCTTCCTTTTTAAGACTGTGGGGAATTGCAAAAGTCCCGGTCTCGCTTTTTGGAGACGAGCTTGACGTTGGTTACCACGCCTACTCGATACTGAAAACCGGAAAGGATTACTCCGGCAATCCCTGGCCCCTCCATTTCCAATCTTTAGCCGAGTGGAGAACGCCTTTATACCTTTATAGTGCGGTTCCCAGCGTTGCTATTTGGGGGATAAGCCCGTTGGGAGTGAGACTGCCGGCGGCAATTTTCGGAATTCTTGGGGTTCTGGCTTTTTATCTTCTTGTTAAAGAAATTTTTAAGGATGAAAAAGTAGCCCTTGTTTCCGCGGGAGTTTTGGCTTTTTCTCCCTGGCATGTTCAATATAGCCGGGCCGGTTTCGAGGTAACGCTGCTTCTTTTTCTTTTAGTCTTGGGGCTTTATTTCTTTTTCCGGGGCTTAAAGGAGGGTCGCCTCCTTTGGTTGTCGACTTTTCTTTTGGCCCTGACTCCCTGGGCCTACAGTACGGCCAAGCTTTTTACACCCCTTCTTTTAATTTTTCTATTTTTTCTTTGGCGAAGGCAGATATTCTCTCTTTCCAAAAAATATCTCGTCTGGGCGGCCCTGGCACTGCTTATTGTCGGCGCTCCAGTTGCCTATAGCACAGTCTTTGGAGGAGGGAGCCAAAGATTTGGTTATATCAGTATCTTTACCGACCCCACCATCCGTCCCGAAGTAGGGGTGGCTAGGGAAAGGGACGCCAGGATGCGGGGAGAAACTGGGACGGGACTTAATCCGACTATCGTTGATAAACTATTTCATAATAAGTTTACTCTCTGGGGATCGGTAATCTTAAAAAATTATTTCGAATCGTTCTCAACCGAGTTTCTTTTCAACAAGGGTGACCTAAACCTCAGGCATTCAATCGGTGTGGGGCAGTTTTACAAAGTTGAGGCTATCGCCCTTTTGTTAGGAATTATCTTTTTTGCCACAAGGTTTAAAGACAAAAAAATTAAATTCCTCATTCTTTTTTGGATTTTGGTGGGGATAGTGCCCGCCGCCATAACTCGCGACGGGGGAAGACATGCCACGCGTCTAATTTTAATTCTCCCACCCCTGGTTTTTCTAATATCCTATGGCTTAGTCGGAGCGGTAAACTTTCTAAAAGGTCAGTATAAATTATTATTTATTTCATTTTACTTACTACTTTTTTCCTTAGGCTTTATTTCATATCAACACAACTATTGGGTCCACTATCCTTGGGAGAGCGAGCGCTGGTGGCACGCCGGGTTTAAAGAATCTTTCGAGGCGGTAAAAGAAGCTGAAAAGGATTACGACCGCGTCATTATTTCCATGGCGGGGGAGCCGGCTTGGATATTTTTTGCCGGCTGGAGCGAATATCCTCCCGATAAGTGGCACCAAGGCTATCCTTTCGAAAGTACTTATCTCGACGGATTCGGGGGTCTTTCTTATATTGATAAGTATTACTTCGGGGCGCTTGACGAGAAGGGTGTAAGCATTTACGACCTGCCTAAATACATAACCACTAGAGATCTATACCTGGCCGTTGCCAAGGAGGTTTCCTGGAACCTAATCATGGAACCTGAAAGAACCCCGGCCGGTCTAGAGTTAATCAAAGCGATAGCGTATCCTTCAGGAGAACCCGCCTTTTATCTTTTTACAGGAACTGGAAAATGACAAGCTCCGCTTATCTTTTTACAAGGTCTCAATGAATTTTCCCTTTCTGGCAGTCGTTCTCCTTTTGAACCTTTGGATATGGAGAATATTATCGATAAATCTTTTTTTGGGATTAATTCTTATATCGATAACCATCTGTTTATCCGTTTTGTTTGTTAAACCCAACAAAAAACTCACTGGCATTTTGGCAATCCTTGGAGTTCTGCTTCTAATTCTTCAGTGGACCACGACCAAAAGCGCCTCTTTAACCGACCTGAGCAACGACCAGATAAGGGTTAGGGATATGAGGCTTAGGGAATATCCTCCGATTTATTTTCTACCCATTGCCCATTGGTTTGAAGGAAGGCGCGAGAGCATTGCCTTTTTCAGACTCTTGAATAATTTTTCTGAAGCGGTAGACCCCAACCTATACTTTTTTGCAAATCATCCAAGAGAGAGAGTCGGAGTTAAGGAATTCGAGAAATTTCCTTATGTCTTTTTGCCCGCCTTTCTTATCGGAGTTCTAGTTCTAGCCGAGAGAAAGAAAAAAGTTTTTCTTTTAAGTCTTCTTTTGCCTTTGGCGGTACTGACCCTAAAGGGCAGCGATAATCCGCTGGGTCCATTCACGCTCTTCCCGGCATTTTCGGTGGCAATCGCCACCGGCACGAAGTTTTTTTACGACGCCCTTAGGAAAAAGAGGGTAATTATTTTGGCTGTCTTGATTCTAATTTTGGCGGTTTTTATTCAGACCTTGGCCTATGACAGGTTCTAGAAAAATAATCAATTATTTTCTACTCGGCCTAGCATTATTATTAGGCGGTTTCCTGCTCTTTTATAAACTGGGAAATATTCCCTCCGGTTTTTATATAGATGAGTCTTTACCGGGATATAATGCCTATTCGATTTTAAAAACGGGAAAGGATGAATACGGTAAATTTTTACCCCTTCTTTTCAGGTTTTACGGTTCTTATAATCCGCCCCTTTATACTTATTTGACGGTTTTTCCAATTGCGGCTTTTGGGCTTTCGGTTTTTTCCGTACGCCTTGTCTCTGCCTTAGCCGGACTTCTTTCGGCTATTGTTGTTTATAAATTATTGGCCGAATCCGGAACTGTTAAGAATAAGTTAACCTCGATAGTTGTCACCCTCATCTACGTGACCACTCCGTGGCTTATTCTCCATAGCCGGGTTGGGTATGAAGTCAGTACGGCCTATTTACTTTTCTCTCTGGGAAGTCTTCTTTTTTGGCTCGGGCTTAGGAAATATAGATTTTTGCTGCCGGCCTTTTTCTTTCTTTCCCTTTCCACTTATGCCGCTTATTCGGAAAGGTTTTTGGTGCCAATTTTTATTGTCTGTCTTTTGTTTTTCTTTAGAAAAGAACTATTTCTTAAGAGGTCGTCGCGCTACACTTTATACGGAATTTTGACGTTTGTCCTCACCCAAATTCCTCACTTAACTCTTATTGCTACACCCGCTTTTTTCCCAAAGTCCAATTTGATAGCCAGCTCGGCTGTTGTCTCCCAAGCACAGAAGGTGGCTCAATTTTTGCCATATCCTATTTCCTTGGGGCTATCTTTTTTGCGCGAGTTTTTCTCTCAATATTTAACTTACTTTTCTCCAAGGTCGCTCTTTTTCTTACCCGACCCAGACCCGCAAAGGTCGCTACCAGTACTTTCGGTTTTTTATTTTTGGCTGATAATTCCTTTTTTTCTGGGAATTTATGCACTTTGGGTAAAAAGAAAGGAACCCTTCTCTAAATTTGTTTTCCTTTTGGCCCTTCTTTCGCCGATCCCGGCCGCCTTAACCAAAGACCCTTTTGCCACCCATCGGGCCATGCCCCTTCTTTTACCACTGATACTTATCATCGGATTGGGGGTTGATTTAATCATCGACCGAATAAAAGGGTTTGTATGGATACCCACCTTTTTACTACTATTCCTGTTTTCTCTGCTTCTTCTTTGGCGGTCATATTTTGTCTTCTTGCCTAAAGAAAGAGCGAAAGATTGGGGATACGGATTTAATCTTTTGGCGGAAGAAATAAAAGATAGACCCAATACAAAGTTCGTCATAGACCAGGCCCGAATAAAACCGGCCTACATACAATTGGCATTTTTCCTCGCCCTTCCTCCAGAGGATTTTCAAAAAAGCGTCGACCCAGCCGTTAAGGAGAACTATTACGAGAACACAGATTTTGACGCCTATTATGCTTTCGGCAAGATCGAAACGAGGAATATTATTTGGGAGAAAGATAGTTATGGCGAGAAAGTTTTGGTAGGTGATGAGCTTTCTATTTCCCCCGAGCAGGCCAATGAGCATTTTCTGACAAAAGTATTTGAGATAAGAGACCCTGTCGACAGAATTATCTTTGTGGGCTATGAGACAAACCCGGCTAAAAAGTGTGCAATGGGGAATAATCTTGGACTATATTGTAGGAACAGAAAATGAAGAGTATTTATAAAATTCTTCTCATCGCATTTCTACTCCGGGTTTTTCTAGCTTTTTTGGTTTGGCACGGGGATGTAAATAATCATATCGACTGGGGAATCAGATTTTGGGAATATGGGCCGAAAGAGTTCTACTCGGCCAATGTTTGGAGTTTTACCTGGCCCAATCAGCCCCCAGGAACAATGTATCTTTTTGCAGGCATAAGGAAGCTTTTTGAACTCCTTTTTTCCGTCTTTTGGTTTCTTAACCTAAAAATCCCCGCTTTTCCTTCAAATATAATGTTTTTTTTGGAAACAAATCTTTACCCCGCCCTTCTTAAACTGCCGTCGATTTTGGCCGATTTGGGAATTGCTTACCTGATTTATAGATTCTTGAAAGACATTAAAAAAGAAAAACTTGGTATTTTGGGGGCCGCTGTTTTTTTGCTTAATCCGGTAATCTGGTATAACTCATCAGTCTGGGGCCAAACAGATGCGGTTGTTAATTTTTTTGCCCTCTTGGCCTTTTTCCTACTTTTGAAACGGAAACTTCTTTTAGCAACACTTAGTCTAATTCTCTCTTTTTACATTAAAGCCTCACTTCTAATTTTCATACCTATATTTCTGATTGTGGCTGTTAGGCAAAAGTATAAAATCGTCGAAGTTCTAAAAGCCGTCTCACTTCCTTTGGTCATAATCGGGATTTTGACGCTACCATTTTCTGGGGCAAACCCATTCGGATGGCTCTGGGACATTTATGCAAAGAAGGTTTTTATAGACCAACTCCAACTTATCACGGCAAACGCCTTTAATGTCTGGGCATTCGTGGCAGGAATCCATGCGAAAACCCAGACGCTTCTTTTGGGTCCACTGTCCTATAAAGTATGGGGGTCAATTCTTTTTGGAACATCCCTTATTCCCACACTTTATCTTGTTTGGAAAAAGCAGGACATGAAAAGAGTTTTTTGGGCTCTTTCCATCGTATCCCTCTCTTCTTTCATGCTTCTCACCAACATGCACGAGAGATATCTTTATCCTTTCTTCCCGGTCTTTAGCGTTGTTGCCGTCCTTGATAGAAAATTACTGCCGATATACTGGGGTATTTCGGGCGTTAGCCTTCTTAACCTCTATAATTTCTGGTGGACGCCAAAAATTCAGGGACTGATCGACTTAATGTCGGCCAGAGACAGGCTTGCCCCCCGAATTTTGGGTTTTGTAAACTTTTCTTTGTACCTCTCCATCCTCTCCCGTTTTCTTCGACTTTTTTATGCTCGGAAGATATAATTAGAGCATGCGCCGCTTCCTCTTGCCCCTCATTTTTCTTCTTGCCCTCGTCCTTCGTTTTTGGAACCTAGGCTCCTACCCAGAAGCAATCGACGAGGACGAAATGGCTTTGGGCTATTACGGCTACTCGCTTGTTAAAAACGGGACGGACGAATACGGAAACAAATTTCCCGTCTATTTTCAATCGGCGGGGGATTACAAATACGGACTCTATTCTTATTTAGCGGCAATACCCGTTTGGCTTTTTGGGCTTAACCCCGTCACAACCCGTTCGGTTGCCGCCCTGGCTGGGGCTTTATCGGTTGTTGCAATTTATTTTCTGGCGCTCACCATTTTCAACAAAAAGCGTTATGCGTTAATCGCCGCCTTCGTTCTGGCGGTGGCGCCAACCCATATCCACTTTTCCCGGGTTGCCTACAACAATATTCTGGGGGCACTATTCGCGACCGTTGCCATAACTTTTTACCTTCATTTCTTAAAAAAATTCGACAAGAAAAATGTTCTTCTTGCCTTGGGATTTTTCGTTCTTTCCATTTACTCTTACCAGGCTTATAGAATATTCCTGCCGGCTGTTTTTATTCTTCTTGCCCTTCTTCTACCGACCAAAAACAGACTTAAGGCCATTTTGGTTTCACTCTTTGCCGTAGCCGTCGTCGGGCTTTCTTTTATTTCACCGGCAGGAAGAGCAAGGTCTCAGGACTTTTCGATTCTTATTAATAAACCCAAACTTATCGAGCAGTATACGGAAGATTCCTTGGGGGAAACTCCTCTTCTCCTAACCAGAGCCCTTCACAACAAAATTGCCGCTACTTCTTTGGGGGTTTTGAACAGATACTTTTCCTACTTCGACCCCAAATTTTTGTTTGTCGACACGGCTCAGGCCGAGAGACACACCACGCCCGACATGGGTCTTTTCTATTTAATTGAAGCACCTCTTTTTCTTTTGGGGATTCTTTTTCTTCTTAAAATTGGGAAGAGCATGGTTATCCTATTGGTTTTACTATTTGCTTCTCCCTTGGCAGCCTCTTTGGTAATCGAGGCAAGAAGCACAACAAGAGGAATAATAATTGTCTATCCTCTTTCTCTTATCATTGCCCTTGGGATCTACTTTTTGACTTCCATCAAGAAGCAGGCGAAGTTTAGGGTGGGGCTGCTGGCACTACTTTATCTTGCTAATTTCATTTACTTTTTCCACCAATATACGGTTCACAAAATTTACCACCACCCTTGGTACAGCGACGTTGGGTTAAAAGAAATAGTAATGAGGGTTAATGAGTTAGATGACGGCTATGATGCCGTTGTCATGTCCAACGGACACTATATACCCTACCTTTTTTACAATAAAGTTGACCCGAAGGTCTTTATCCAAAAAAGCGAATTTGCCGACCAAGCATTAACGAGAGGGGTTAGGGTAATTAGGTACGACAAGATTTTCTTCAATATGCCTTATGAATGCCCCGCAGCTGGAAAAGAAAGAGTTCTTTATGTTTGTTTTGGATTTCGGGTGCCTCAAAATGCAGACCTAGTAGATGTAATTAGATTTAGAGACGGGCAGCCGGCAATCGTCTTGGTAGAGTTTAGGCCCCCGAAGGAGAGAATAAGTGTAAAATTACCTGAAAGAGTGGAGTATTCTAAAGATATAGATTCTCGATTCGAGACGGGTGTACTGCCCGAAGATTATGAATATTATTGGCCGGTTCAATAAATATTTAATTGCAATTTTGACCCTAGCCCTAGTTCTTAGGATAGTGGGACTATCGGAATTTCCTGTCGGTTTTACCCAGGACGAGGCGGGTTTGGGCTATGATGCCTATAGCATTCTAAAGACAGGCAAAGACATGTGGGGAGAAACTCTGCCTTTAACGCTTCGGAGCTTTGGAGACTATAAACTTCCTCTTTATTCTTATCTGGCCATCCCATCGGTCTCTATTTTTGGTTTGAGCGAATTTGCGGTTAGGCTCCCCGGGGCGATTTTCGGAACCCTGGCCATCTTGGCTTGTTATCTGATGGTTAAAAAACTTACTGAAAACGAAAATTTGGCAATCTACTCCGCTTTGTTTTTGGCCTTATCACCCTGGCACGTATCTCTGTCGCGGGGGGCTTTCGAAGCAAATTTAACCACTTTTTTTATTCCACTCGGGGTCTGGAGTTTTCTGGAAGGGATGAAAAATTCGAAGATGATGACGGCCGCCGCCATACTCTTTGGGTTAAACCTTTTTACCTATCATCCGGCCAGAATCTTCACCCCCTTAATAGTGGCCGCTCTGGTGTTTATCAATAAAAAACAATTTTTTGAAGATTTGGCAAAATACAAACTGTCGGTTTTTATCTTCCTGTTTTTCTTGGGAGTAGCTTTGTTTACCGCCTTTTGGGGCGGAGCCGCAACCCGGGGGGCCGATTTGGCCATTTTTAATCCAACCGACAATTGGGCCTCTGTTTCGGATAGGAGATACGAGGGGGTGATGGAGGGTTTGCCGAACTGGGCTTCAAGAATTTTTTCGAACAAGGTGACTTATGTTCTAAGGACCTTTACGCATAACTATCTAACCTACGTCTCACCCGGCTTCCTGTTCATTCAGGGGGCGGGAGAGTGGACTTACGGGATGATTTCCGGCCGGGGAGTGCTTTATTTATTCGAAATAATTTTATTGATTGCGGCCATCGTTGCGATTGTTAAGAGACAGTCTTTTAAAGGTGTCGACTTTATTTTGGTCTGGTTAATTCTCGCCCCTATCCCGGCCGCCCTGACTAAAGGGTCGGGCTATGCGGCCAATCGGGTGACGGTGATACTGCCGGCCATCCTGATACTTTCGGCTTACGGGTTAGTTTATTTGCAAGGTGTCTTAAAAGATAAATTTAGAAATTTTAATATCGGCAAGTATCTCGTCCCTGGCGTCATTTTCGTTCTTATCCTTTCTTTTATCGGCTTTGCTGAAGATTACCTTTATCACGCCCCGCCAAAAGGAGCAGAAGCGATGAAATATGGCATGGGGGAGGCGGTGTCGTATATAAATGAGAACCAGGCAAAATACGACCAAATCGTTGTCAGCCGCAGTTTGGGTGTGCCCCATATCTGGGTCGCCTTTTACGGAAAACTAGATCCAAAACTGGTACAAGACGCTTCCCTTAAGTGGGCCGAACAACAGCAAGAGAGTGGAGTAGTTTATACCGACCAGCTTGGTAGTTATCGATTGGGTAAATATGTTTTCGGCGACATCAACCTAGAGGATATCGTCAGAACAGGCAAGAAAAGTTTGGTCATGGGTAGACCTTGGGAATTTAAAGAAAACATGAATATTGTTAAGACCGTCAATTATCCGAACCAGGTCCCTCTAGTATTAATCGTTGACCCGTCAGTTAAATGAGCCGAATCTTATTTTAAGAAAGGTTAGAACTCCTATTAAAGCATCCCTGGCTTTTATTTTCTTCCCTTGTTCATATTTTCTTGGCCTAAATGAAATTGGAACTTCGATGATTGGTATTTTTCTTTTGGCAAGTTTGGCCGTAATCTCTGCTTCCAGCTCAAATCCGTTTGAGGAAAGATTTAGGGCCTTGATTATTTTAGTCGGCAAAAGTTTATAACCGGTGTACGAGTCTGTCAGCTTAGTGCCAAAGAGAAGATTGCAAAAGCTAGTAAGAAAAACGTTTCCCAAATATGTTCTGGCATAAGCGTGAGGATTTTTTGTCAAAAGTCTTGAGCCGTAGACCGCCCGGTTTGGGGACGCTTTACTTATTAGGTTCTTATATTCAATGGGGTCATATTCTAAATCAGCGTCCTGAATTAAGACATAGTTAGAGGATACTTCAGAAAGGCCCGTGCGTACCGCCGCCCCCTTGCCCAGATTTTTTTGATGAAGGATTAGTTTAATTCGCCAGTCGCGTGATTTATTTTCTTTTAAAAGGCTGGCAGTTTTGTCCCGCGAGCCGTCGTCAACAATGATGACCTCGCCGACGACTTTTTGTTTAAGAACCGCATCCAGCGTTTTTTCTATTGTTTTCTCTTCGTTAAAAGTAGGGATAATTACCGATATTTTCACCTTGGTCACTGCCTTCTTTTCAATGTAAGTCTATCGTATCATAATAAAGAATGGCAATTTGGATTATCGTTACTCTACTTCTTACGCCATGGCTCTGGTCACTTCCTATTCCTAAAGACCTGTTCCGGACTAACTTTCGTGAAGACGTCCAAGAAGCAAAGATGAATGTCACTTGGAAAAGAGGAAAAGTTGCCCCTTCAGACCTAACGGTATTTTTCTTAAATTGGCCAAGGGAAGTGGTCAATCAGCGGTTATCGGTAGTTATGGAAAACCTTGATCTCGGCAATTATTTTTTTGCGGGACACCCAAGAGAGCGGGTTGGGGTGGAAGAGCGTCAGAAGTTTTTCTTCTTTCAATTCGTGCTTTTTATCGTCGGTTTTGCCAGCCCGCATCTTAATAAATATAAAAAGTTTTTGGTTGTTTATAGCGGGCTGGCTCTTTTGGCAGTCTTTATTTTTGAGTGGAGGAGTTTTACACAAACGTTGCCGCTTGCCGTACCCTTTATCGTTTTAATGGCGCTGGGAGGGAGGCAGATTATGACCTGGCAAAAAAAATGGAGAATCCTTTTTCTTTCGCTGGCATTTTTAGAAGTCCTGGCCTTCGGTGCTTTTTACATTAAAGGAGCATTGCGATGAGCAAAAAACTAGTCGTAGCCCTGCTGGCCGGCATCATTCTTTTGGGTGTTACCTTGCGTTTTTATCGATTGGGTGACAACGGCCTGGGGTTTTTTCGGGATGAAGCCGCCCTCGGATTTAACGCCTGGTCGCTTTTGTCTACCGGCGCCGACGAATACGGACAAAAATTTCCAATAATTTTCCGGTCCTTCGAAGTATTTTTCCTGCCGGCCTATGTCTATTTGTCTGTCCCGATTTTTTTCCTTTTTGGGCCTACGGTTATAGCTGCCCGGGCCCTGTCCGCCATTTCTGGGACACTGCTTATTTTGACCAGTTTTCTTATCGCTCGAGAATTTTTTAAGTCAAAGAAAGTAGCCCTTATTTCGGCGCTGATGGTTGCCGTCTCCCCCTGGGCCATTTTTTATAGCCAGGGCGCCTTTGAAGGAAATTTGGCCCTCCTTGCTTTCAGCGTCGGGATTTATCTCTGGCTTAGATTTACCAACACGGATGAAAAGAAATATTTCTTTTTCAGTCTTGCCTTTTTCGTTTTCTCGATGTATAGCTACCAGGCCCCCAGGTTCGTTGCCCCTTTGTTTGTTGGCGTTTCCATCTTGAGTCAAAAGTCTTGGTGGAAAAAATGGAGGTTGTGGATTTTTGGCTTCTTTTTTGCCCTACTTCTGTCTTTGCCGCAACTCTCATTGACTGCCTCTCCCGCCGGGTATCATCGAGCCATTGGTGTCAGTCTTTTTTCAAGAGGAGAAACGCCTCCGGGCTATAGCAGTCAGTTGGGTGATTGGCAGAAGCTTTATCTAGCACCAAGAGAATTTCTGTCTTTGTATTTGCATTACTTTTCGCCGAGCAACTTATTTTGGCAGAATGACTATAATCCTCAAAGGAGAGTCGAAGGCTACAGCGTCTTTTATCTATGGCAATTACCGCTTTTATTGATCGGCGTTTGGGCGTTTTTCAAGAAAAAAATCAAAGATGCCAAATACTTTTTATTCTGGCTGGCTCTGGCGCCGATACCGGCGGCTTTGACGGCCGACCCCTTTCATACCTATCGAGCCATACTGTTATTTTTACCCCTAACCCTTCTTACCGCCTTGGGTTTTGGACAGCTTCTTTCCTTGATTAGTAAAATGAAGAACCTGGTCATTCTTGTCTCTTTGGTTGGCATTTTATATTCCGTTTTTGCCTACCTTTTTGGATTATTGGAGTTGACGCCGATTACCAGGTGGCGAGACTGGGACTATGGTTATAAAGAGGTAAGTCAATTTATTAAAGACCAACCTTCGACTTTAAGGGTAGTCATTGATGACCCCAATACCGAAAGCTACATCCACCTGCTTTTTAACCAGGTGATACCAATTTCGGAATACCAGGAGGTTGCCTCTTTCAAGGTGGGCGGTGAGTACTATAAGAATCCGGATGTATTAAGGCCGGAAAAAGTTGGCAGGTTCGAATTTAGAAGCGTCGACTGGCCGACAGAGCGGGGGGACAAAGAGACGTTATTTGTCTTTCCTTCTAATAGGCTTTACCCCTCAGAGTTCTCGGGGGACCCGAAACTGAATCTGGAAAAGACGGTCTATTCTCCCAGCGGAGAACCCGCTTTTTACATAATTAAGACTATCAGTAAAAATTCGCAATAAGTTCGGTATAATTAAGTGGCCCACCATAGATGAGCCCAAAAGTAATGAAATTTTTCAAGAAATTCTTTCCCTTTATTTTCCTTTCTCCAGCCATTTTATGGCTTCTTTTCCATCCGGGGAGTGTTTTGATTGAAATAGCCAGTTTTCCTCAATATGCAAAAGCCAGTATCACGTCTATCTTTGCTCCGGAAAAACTAATGGCAATAGAGGACATGAGATGGAATGCTTTCGGCCCGGCAAAAGAGGAGCTTGCGGCGACTCTTATCTACAACAAAGCTTTTGTTCTGGCTGATAATTTTTTTAACTATGTTTCCTTCTTTTCTCCTCGTTGGTACTTTCAGTCGGGAGACGGCACGAATTTTTCTCCACCTAGGGTAAACCCCATTTCGGGAGTATTATTTTTTCCGTGGGTTTTGGGAACAGTTTACTTTTTGGCAAAAAAGAACTGGAAGATTTTTTGGATACTTCTTACCTTTGGAGCTTTTGCCTTTTTGGTCGGAAAAAGAAATTTTGCATTCCTTTTCCCCATCCTGTTAATTTATCTTTTTATGAGCCATGAGGGCATTAAGAAGTTGTCTCCCAAACTAAAACGAACTTTTCTAATCGGATCCTTTATTTATGGCGCATTTCTTTTAGGAAGGATGTTGTGGTTCATT